>Ga0233451_10000188_pt1 | contig 66550 bp, 61 predicted proteins | sample 011ome_29_FD_183052 | JGI IMG/M metagenome (GOLD analysis project Ga0233451, IMG submission 183052) | Coastal salt marsh microbial communities from the Groves Creek Marsh, Skidaway Island, Georgia - 011504CT (spades assembly) | ecosystem: Environmental > Aquatic > Marine > Intertidal zone >... | reverse complement strand
GCCCAGAATTCGTCGTGCCGTGAGGTTCGGCCTCGCATGACTGCCGACTTCAGCGTTTGATTGCGCTCATGGTAGAGCCGAAACTTTTTGCTGACGTCATCAACAACAACAGCGGAATGGGTCATATCAGCTCCGCCAGTCTCTTTTCGGTCTTTGCGAAATACCACAAACCCAGTCCAAATGCCGCAATCGCCCAGGTGAGTGCTGCAGTGACCGACGAAAGCTCAGGGAGCGTGTTGTGGTAGAGAAGATCGCGAAAAATCGCGACGTAGGGCTCCAAGGGATTGAGCCGGTAGAGCATCTCCAGAGTGACTGGTGTTCCGAGCACGCCGCCCCACTTATCCGATTGAGCTTGGACAAGCGATAGTGGATAAAGAATCGGCGTGAGATAGAACCAAAATTGCAACACCACGGTGAGCAGGTACGCGAGGTCTCGGAAGAACACGTTGGCGACAGAGAGAATCATCGATAGCCCTGCGACGAATACGGCAAGCACCACCATGAACACAATCACCAGCGGAATCCACGGCAACACGAAACCACCAAAAATACTCAGGGCAATCGCGAGAACCGCCATCTCAAACGACCAGTTCACTAAACCCGCTCCGGTCAATGAGAGGGGCAGCACAAGCCGCGGGAAGTAGACCTTCTGGACCAGGTTGGCATTGTCCACGATGGAACGGACCCCGACGGTCAAAGTCGAGTTAAAGAACATCCAGGGCAACAGACCACAGACCAGCCAAAGTGCATAGTTGTCGAGTCCACTGGGTTCTCCCACTTGGGCGGGGACCTGAAAGACGACCGAGAAAATAAAGGTGTACACGATGATGGCGGCAATCGGATTCGCCAACGACCACAACTGGCCTAACGCTGTGCGTTTGTACTTTCCCCGAACCTCGCGCTGGGTGAGGTTCCAAAGCAGCTCACCGGAATTCCACACGTCGTGGAAGTAGGTTCGAGTCCAACTGGGACTACTGGCCATCGATCAACCGCTCCAAGTAAAGCCCATACCCCGACTTTTTCAATGGCTGGGCAAGCTCTCGCAATTGCCCTTCATCAATCCATCCGGAACGCCACGCGATTTCTTCGATACAACCGATTTTGAGCCCTTGGCGCTCCTCAATGACCCGGACGTATTCCGACGCCTGCATCATGGACTCAAAGGTTCCGGTGTCGAGCCAGGCGATCCCTCGGTCAAAAACCTGAACTTGGAGCGCACCGTTATTGAGATAGTGCTCGTTGATTGACGTAATTTCGAGTTCACCTCGAGCACTTGGTTCAATTGACTTTGCCACCGAGACAACGGAGTTGTCGTAGAAATACAGGCCGGGAACCGCATAGTTACTCTTGGGTTTCGCCGGTTTCTCTTCAATGGACAGCGCGGTCATGTTCTCATCGAACTCGACCACTCCGTAGCGTTCGGGCTCCGCAACGTGAGAGGCAAAAATAAGGCCCCCCGTGATGTCGGTATTCCCTCGCAATGCTGTGCCCAGGCCCGTTCCGTGGAAGATGTTGTCTCCGAGAACGAGAGCGACCGAATCATCTCCAATAAATTCCTCACCGATGACAAAAGCTTCTGCCAACCCTCGTGGTTCCGATTGGACGGCATAGTCGATGGTCATCCCCAACTGGCTTCCGTCGCCTAAGAGGTCGCGAAAGAATTGGTTGTGTTCTGGGGTCGTAATGATGAGGACATCCCTGATTCCCGCCATCATCAGGGTAGACAGCGGGTAGTAGATCATGGGCTTGTCATAAATCGGCATGAGCTGTTTAGAAATTCCCCGAGTGATAGGCCACAGCCGGGTACCGGAACCACCGGCGAGAATGATGCCCCTCATTTCAGCGACTCCCTCTGTTCGATGTGGGGTAAGAGCCCCTGGGTCAGGGCCTCTGTGAGCGAGGGCGCTTCTTGATCTTTCGGTGAGAGCAGCAGATCCTCGACGGGCAGGCCGTAGTCAATTCCCAATTCTGGGTCGAGCGGGTGGATGCCAAATTCGCGGGCTGGAGTGTACACATCAGAAACCAGGTAGCACACGGTCGTCTCGTCCTCAAGCGCTACAAATGCGTGACCTACTCCGACAGGGAGCAACATGGCGTTTCGCTGCGAGGCAGTGAGCTCAACCGCTTTCCATTCTCCAAACGTTTCCGAGCCATCACGAGTGTCAACCACCACATCGAGAATCCGGCCGGTCATGCAGGTGACCAACTTGGCCTGTCCCGGGGGGATTTGGCAAAAGTGGATGCCCCTCACCACACCGCGAGACGAGCGAGAAACGTTTGCCTGGCGCACCGGAAACCGATAGCCGGTCTCTTTCTCGATTGCGTCGAAACGAAACCATTCGGCAAATTCACCGCGGTCATCACCGTGCACCGTATTGCGAAGCTCATAGGCGCCAGCAATCCCCAGCGGTCGAAATTCCACTCCCGAACTCTATCAACGACCCTCTCGAGACAACACAAGGCCAACTAGACTGAGGCCGGTTAATTCGACACGTAATGGAATGGAATCAGGGGCAGATCCTGTGAAACTTTTTGTCACTGGCGGCGCGGGCTTTATCGGGTCAAACTTTGTTCGTATGGCGCTTGGGGGCCTGCTCCCGGGTCTGAGTGACGTCGAAATCACCGTCTTCGACGCCCTTACCTATTCGGGCACTCTCACCAACCTCGTACCCGTCGCCGATAATCCCCGATACCGCTTTGTTCACGGGGATATTCGTGATGCGCAGGCAGTGCGTGATGCGCTCCCCGGTCACGACGCGATTGTGCACTTCGCTGCAGAAAGTCACGTGGACCGTTCGGTCCACGATTCGGGCATCTTCGTAGAAACAAACGTTTTGGGTACCCAACGCCTATTGGACACGGCCATGGCCCTCGCAATACCGCGTTTTGTTCACGTCTCAACTGATGAAGTGTATGGATCGATTGACGAGGGTGCGTGGGATGAGGATGAGCCTTTGTTGCCCAACTCTCCCTATTCCGCATCGAAAGCGGGCAGCGACCTGCTGGTGCGCAGCTACCACCGAACCCACGGGTTAAACACCTCAATTACCCGCTGCTCCAACAATTACGGCCCCTATCACTTCCCTGAGAAAGTGATTCCACTTTTCGTCACGAACCTGATTGATGGGTTGCACGTCCCACTCTATGGTGACGGGAAGAACCAGCGCGACTGGCTCCACGTGGACGACCACTGTCGCGGCATCGCTTTGGTGCTCACCAAAGGACGAGCTGGGGAAATCTACAACATTGGTGGCGGAACCGAGCTGTCTAACCGCGAACTTACGGACATCCTGCTGGAAGCAACAGGGCGCGACGAGTCCTTTATAGATTACGTCGAGGACCGAAAGGGCCACGATCGGCGCTACTGCGTGAGCATTGACAAGATCAGTTCTGAGCTCGGCTACGAACCCCAGGTTCCTTTCACGCAGGGCCTCGCTGATGTGGTGCAGTGGTATCGCGATCACCGCGACTGGTGGGAACCGCTGAAGGCGCGCGCTTCTCTATGACCAAGATCCTTCTCACCGGGTCACAGGGAATGTTGGGCTGTGACCTTACCGAGGTACTCGCTGGACACGAACTCACGGCAGCCCCACGTAGCTCCCTCGACATCACAGACTTTGAGCAGGTGAGGGAGGCGGTCGCCGGTATCGATGTGGTGGTCAACGCAGCGGCTTACACCGATGTCGACGGAGCGGAAAGCCATTCGGAGCTGGCCTTTTCCATCAACGCCGAGGGGCCGCGGAACCTCGCCCGAGCCTGTCGCGAACACGGCGCCAGACTGATTCAGGTGTCGACCGACTATGTCTTCGACGGTGCCGCCTCACAGCCCTATGCCGAGAACGCCCCCCGCAATCCGGTCTCCATCTATGGCCGTTCGAAAGCCGCAGGTGAAGAAGCAGTGTTGGAAGAACACTCGGAGGGCTCACTCATTGTCCGGACGGCATGGCTTTATGGGGAGCATGGCTCGAGTTTCCCCGCCACCATGCTGAAGCTCGCGGGCGCTCGAGACACCATCGAGGTGGTGACTGATCAAGTTGGCCAGCCCACGTGGACGATGGATCTCGCCAGGCAGATTCGTTTGCTCATCGAACATGGTGTGGGACGTGGGATCTTCCATGGAACAAACTCTGGTCAAACCAGTTGGTTCGATTTTGCTCGAAGCATCTTTCTCCACGCTGGGCTTGACCCAGAACGGATTCAACCGACCACATCGGAGGCCTTCCCCCGGCCAGCAGCTCGTCCGCACTGGTCCGTGCTGGGGCATGATGCGTGGGCTGAGGTGGGAATTGATGCGCCGAGAAATTGGCAGGAAGCCCTCGATGAAGCGTTTCCCCGCTGTTTCTCTCAGGTGACTCTGTGAGCCGGGTAGAGCCGTCACTTGGCCTGGTTGTCGTCGCCTATCAATCAGAGGCATACCTCGGTGATTTCTTCAGGTCCCTTGAAGAATCAGAGATCACACCGGCTCATGTGGTTGTTGTCGACAATTCACCGTCTGATCCGATCTCGCCAGAGAGCTCACAGCTCCCGCCAGTCACGACAATTCACCGTCCCGACAATCCGGGGTACGGTTCGGCAGCAAACGTGGGTGTGCAGTCACTACCGGACACGTGTGAGTGGATCGTCGTGTGTAACCCCGACATCATCGTCGACTCTCGCGCACTAAAAACCCTGCTGGAGTGGGGCCAGCGTCACCCGGAAGCGGGATTGCTCGGACCCGCCATCAGAAATATTGATGGCTCGCTTTACCCCTCCGCACGCGCTCTTCCAACGATAGGCATCGGCATCGGGCACGCGCTCTTCTCTCTTGCCTGGTCCTCCAACCCATGGACCCGCGCGTATCGGGGGGACTATGAATCCTCGGAGTCTCGGGCTGTGGGGTGGCTATCCGGCGCGTTTCTAATGATTCGTCGCACCACCTGGGACACGGTCGGTGGATTTGATGAGGGCTACTTCATGTTCTTTGAAGACGTCGACCTGGGATGGCGGATTGGCGATGCCGGGTACAGAAATCTCTATGTACCCGACGCCTCTGCGACTCACCTCGGCGGACAGTCCACCCAACTTCACCCAGCAGAGATGATCCAGGCGCACCACTCGAGCGCGATGCGCTTTATTTCCAAGAGATATCCCGGGAGACTCTGGTGGGCGATGAGGCACCTGATCAACCTGGGCCTGACGATACGCGAGCGACTTCTTCGCGCCCGCGCCGTCGCTGACTAGAACCAGTCGAGCGTCTTCGCCTGAACGTCGTCTCCTAGCTTCGCCTGGTAGATCGTCAGACGGTCTCTCAGCTGAGGATCAGAGTTTGCGAGCATTCGAACCGCTAGTAGTGCCGCGTTCTTTGCCGCACCCACGGCCACTGTCGCTACCGGAATGCCATTGGGCATCTGCACGATAGAGAGAAGAGAGTCCATTCCATCGAAGTACTTCAGAGCAATCGGCACCCCGATCACGGGAAGCGTACTGAGCGAGGCCACCATTCCAGGCAAGTGTGCGGCCCCCCCGGCCCCAGCAATGATGACCTTGATTCCCCGATCGGCAGCGGACTCCGCATACTCCACCATGACATGAGGGGTGCGGTGCGCAGAGACAACTTTGGCTTCGACACCCACTTTGAACTCTTTGAGAAGCTCACCGGCTTGTCGCATCGTGGGCCAGTCAGAATCTGACCCCATAATGAGGCCAACTACTGGTTCATCCATTACGTCTCCTTCGATTCCTCACCCGCTCGGGCTGCCGCACGAGCGACCTGGTGGACGTGTTCTAAGTCTGAACCAGAAACCACGACGTGGCCGGCTTTTCTCCCCAGCCGTGGCTCTTTTCCGTAGGCGTGAACTCTTACCTCGGGCGAGTGCTCGAGTGCGGCATAAATCCTCTCATTGCCCGCGTCGCCAAAAAGATTCACCATGACGGCCCACTCGTCGCGCAGGCTGACCTCGCCGAGTGGCCAATCCACTATCGCGCGAAGATGCTGCTCGAATTGGCTGGTCACGGCACCCTCGGTGAATACATGTCCCGAATTGTGAGGCCTCATCGCGAGCTCGTTGACCACGAGCGTTCCGTCGTCTGTCTCAAATAACTCCACGGCGAGCACACCGGTGACCTCCAGCTGCTCGGCAATGGTTCGACCAATACGTGCAGCCTCAGCCACACGTGACTCGTCAGCGCCGGGGGCAGGGGCCACCGCCTCAGCGCACACACCGTTTTCTTGAACGGTTTGGACGAGTGGAAATACGCGCATACCTCCGCTCGGGCGTCGGGCCACCAACTGGGCGATTTCTCGACGAAAAGCAACTTTTTGCTCGAGGAGGACCGACCCAGATTCCAGCCAATCAACGACGTCGTGGGACCCCGAAATCACCCGGACACCCTTACCGTCGTACCCTCCTCGCGGAGTCTTTGCGATTGCCTGACCAGATTCGGACTCGATGAAATCGTCGATTTCGCGTGCCGAGCTCGCCAGAGTCCACCGGGGAAGAGGCACGTCACATTCACTCAGCCGCTCCCGCATCAGCGCTTTATCTTGAGCAAATTGCAGGGATCCGGGACCAGGACGAACCTTCACCCCGGCCGATTCGAGTTGACTCAAGAGTTCGGTCGGCACATGTTCGTGATCAAACGTCACCACGTCAACGCTCTGGGCAAAGGCCTTCAAGGTTTCCCAGTCCCGATAGTCACCGACCGCACTCGCGGCAAGCCTTGCCGAGGAACCCTCCTGCTCAGCCAGCACGCGTAATTCGATTCCGAGCGCCTGAGCGGCGGGAATCATCATTCGGGCGAGTTGACCACCACCCACTACTCCAACGACGAGGCCCACGCTCCTAGTGTAGGCGGGTTAAATTACCGGCCCTCAGCTAATCGGCCGAAGGTGCCACACGTCTCCGACCATGACCTCTTCTACCCTGTCGACATCGTCAAAATGCACGAGCAAGGCCCCGGATGGGGCAATGTCCACTGCGCGGCCCGTGCGAGAGACGTTCTCCGAGTGCTCGACCCGCACTCGAGATCCAAGGGTGTCCACCTGTTCCTTCACCCAAGAGAGCTTGCCGGCATCGAGGCCCGAGGCCGTTCCCTGGACCGAGTCCTTGAGTGCCCTGAGGAACGAGTGGACAATGCTCGCTGGGGCGCTCGGACCGGACAGCTCGTGAAGAGAGAGTGACGTCGCATAGGGCCCAGGCAGGTCATCAGCTTGGAGGAAAACGTTGAGCCCCACACCCACAATGACGTGGCCATCAGCAGCGACCTCACCAAGTACACCGGCAACCTTTTTGCCTCCGACAAGGACATCATTGGGCCACTTGATTGAGACCGTGCTCTGAACGTGGGGGCGAATAGCACTGGCCAGACTCGCGGCGGCCAACAAGGAGAGCGAGCCGACCCACTCAGCGCCGATTTCACTGGGTATGGTCTCTCGCCACAATTCAACACTCATCGCGAGGGACTTGTTTCGCGCAGATACCCATTCTCTGCCGAGGCGGCCTCGACCGCCCGTCTGATGCCAACTGAGCACAATGGCCGAGTCTGCGCCCGATGGCCGGCCGGAGAGAAAACGATTTGTGGAGTCAACTTCCTCAAGCCAGGTGGTGTGACCGACCTCGCTCTCGCAGCTGAAGCGAGTTGGCTCCACGTGACCTAAACCTCGGTGTCATCGAAGGACATCAAGCGCACATACTCCTCAATCATCGGAACCGTCTTGCGCAACACGTTGAATGGCCCCGATGCGATGATTTTGCCCTCGTCGACAACATACACACAGTCCGCGTGTTGAATCGTGGAGAGGCGGTGCGCGATGACCACCAGTGTGACGGACTCTCCGAGCTCTCGAATGTTTCTCGAGACGGCCGCCTCGGACCCGGCGTCCAATGCGCTCGTCGCCTCGTCCAAGATGATGAGGCGAGGCTTGGGGTAGAGAGCACGGGCCAATCCCAAACGCTGTAACTGACCTCCACTGAGCTGATCAGACTGTTTCCCGAGGCTCGAGTGGATACCCTGCGGCATCGCCTTCACGACGTCATCCAGGGCGGCGAGCTTAAGGCATTCCCAGACCCATTCTTCGTCGATTTTCTCATCGGCAATACCCAAGGCAATGTTCTGTGCGATCGTGCCCGAAACCATGCCCGGCTTTTGGGGGACATAGGAAATGAGCCCCGGGTGTTTTTCTCGAATCTCCAGCGGGTTGCGACCATCAATGGTGACGGACCCCTTCTGCGGAATGTTCAAACCCAGAATCAAATCAGCGAGGGTGGTCTTTCCCGCCCCACTCGGTCCCACAAAGGCGATGAAGCCACCTGGTTCAGCACTCAAATCGATATCAGTCACGACGGGTTGTTCTGCATCGGCGTAAGTAAATTCGACATTTTTCATCTCGATGCCGAGCCCCTTGGGGTTGTCCCCAGACACCGAAGCAAGCGGCGGCGCAGCCTCCAACCGCTTTCGCAAAGCGGCGCGTTCCGCTTGCTTCTCAGCAAGCTCCGTTTGAAGCTGTTGCGCCATTTCTGCCTGAACCACTGTGGTCTTGAGCGTCGAGTATGAGTTCTGAATGGGCATCACCGCGCCGATGATGCGAACACTTCCCACCACAAACACTCCGACCGAGGCGAGACCAGTGGCCAAATCGGTGCCCAATATCTGCCAAGCAACGAATCCCAAGACTCCAAGCATCAGGCCTTGTTCGATGATGATTCGTGGCACATTCTTCAACACGACGCGAGTGGCCTGAGTTTTCGCGAGCAACCACCTCGCATCGGTGTATCGCTTGAGAAAGAAGGGCTGCTTCTTCAACACAGAGACTTCTCGGAAGCTTCCGACGGAGTCCAGAATCGCGGAAGTTGCGGAAATACTGCCCTTGTTAACGTTCCGCCCGATTTCTTTGAGTTTCTTTCCGATGATCCATTGAATCGTGGTGACGACGATGGCCAGATACAGCCCGACCACCAGAGCAGCTATCGGGTTGACCAGGACAAAGGCGCTCAAAATCATGAACATGAGGAACGACTCGGTGATGATGTTGGACACCGAGTTCATGATCCCGCTGTACATCGCAGAGGTCGAGGCATTCACCGCATATTGGATATCCGCTTGAGAAAACCGACGCAGCTCGCCAAGGGAACCGCTGAGCAAGTAGTGGGCCAAGCGCTTGGAGGCTTTGACCTCGACCCCAGCCATGTAGCGAACCTGAATGAGCGAGAGAACGAGGTTGAACAATGCCTTGAGCAAGAACGCCACCGCGGCCGCTACCACTAGACCCGCGATAAAGGCGGGCGGGGTCTCTTCAATCTGGAGTCGATAAATTCCGGCGAGGTCAAAATCAATCTCTCCCGATGCCACCGCCATCACAAGCAAACCAATGGCCGCAATGCCCATCAGGTCCACCACGTTGGTAAACATGCGAGCAGCAACCAAGCCTCCCCAGATGGCCCGCTGCCGTCGCGTCAGTAAGCGCCACGTCGTCAGAATGGTTTCGCGCACGAGCTACGCACCCAGTCCGTTCTGACCGAAGGGCCGGTCGGTCCAGGAGGTTCCTTCGTGCTCAAGAATCGCCTTGTCGGCATCAACCATGATTCGGGCAAGCTCCGGGGTGAGAACCTGCGGCTTCCATCCCAAAACCTTCTCGGCTTTCGAGGCGTCACCAACGAGCGCGTCGACTTCGGTGGGACGAAGGTAGCGGGCGTCGAACTTGACGTATTTTTCCCAATCGAGCCCCACATGCTCGAAAGCGAACACAAGGAAATCTTTGACGGTGTACTCCGTACCGGTGGCAATCACAAAATCCCCCGGCTCGTCCGCCTGCAACATCAGCCACATGGCCTGAACATACTCAGGGGCATACCCCCAGTCGCGCACCGCATCAAGGTTTCCCAAATACAACTCGTCTTGCACTCCAGCGGCGATTCGGGCCACCGCTCGCGTGATTTTGCGCGTCACAAACGTTTCTCCGCGCCGGGGGGATTCGTGGTTGAAGAGAATGCCGCTCGTGGCAAACATTCCATACCCTTCGCGGTAGTTCTTGGTCACCCAGTGGGAATAGAGCTTCGCAGCGCCGTAGGGTGAGCGCGGGTAGAACACCGTGTCTTCGTTCTGCGGGGGAGGTGTGGCACCAAACATTTCCGAGCTGGAGGCTTGGTAGAACCGGCATGGCAAATCGAGAAGTCGGATTGCTTCGAGCAGGCGGATTGAACCAAGACCCGTGGTATCTCCGGTGTACTCCGGCTCGTCGAAGCTGACACGGACGTGGGACTGTGCCGCCAGGTTATAAACCTCGTCAGGGGCGACTGTCTGCAAAAGGGTTGTCAGGCGTGACGAGTCACTGAGGTCCCCGTAGTGCAAGAAGAGCTTTGCATCTTCGCTGTGAAAATCTTGATACAGATGTTCGATGCGCTGGGTGTTGAAGGTTGAGGAGCGGCGAATCACACCGTGAACTTCGTATCCTTTACCCAGGAGAAATTCGGCGAGATAACTTCCGTCCTGACCGGTAATGCCCGTGATCAGGGCCTTTTTCTGAGCTGACGTCGCCATTCCCACACTTTCTCTTTCGCATCCCACGCACGTGACGGCTGGGCACCGTCTAACAGGTTAGCTGTTTGCCGCCGTGTTGCGGCGTCGACTAAGCCGCCGTGCGGCCAATGCTGACGCCCACTGCACCGGGTACTCCCACAATGGCTCGAACAGGAGTGCCCAACGAGGCAAGTATCGACGCTTGACCATCCGGGCTTCCGCGGCACTCTTGCGCCGATCACTCACCGTGAGTGAGTCTGGATGCCACCCGAAAGCGCTAACTGTCTCGGGAGTTGATACAAACTCGCCGACTCGTCTCAGGCGCAAGAACAGATCGAGGTCCATGACCATCGTCAGCTTCTCGTCATATCCACCGATGGCAATAAGGGAGTCGAGTCGGATGAGGGCCGCCGGATGCGGAATTAGATTGGGCCCAAGCCCCACCAGGCGACTAGCCCACGCTCCGGCGCGGCTGGTCCACAACACTTCACCGTCGCCGACATAGTCGCAGGCCCCGAAAGCCACGGTGGCGTGGGGGTGAGTCTTCATTGCCTGCACCAGGCTCTTGAGCCCGCCGGGGCGGTACGAGTCGTCGTCGCCGAGCCAAATATAGAAATCTTCGAGGGTCCGTGCCTCAATCCCTGCGTTGATAGCAGCCGACATCCCCTTCCCTGGGTCTTCGATAACTACCGCACCAAATTTCTTCGCAAGGGTTCGGGCTTCCTTGGCGTCTGGCGGAACCACCACGACCAGGGTGAGCTCCACCTCACCACGTTGAAGCTCGACCGACTCGAGGGCCAATTCGAGTTGGCTCACCCGGTCCCCCAAGGTGGGCAGCACCACGAGAACCTTGGATGATGTCTCTGCCACGGCGTGACCCCCCTAACAGACACTCCACTCTAGACTCAAGGAGTTAGAAACGTCCCCTCTGGAAAGTGTGCGTCGAAGAGTGACCTCCCCCGTCGTGTTCACCCTCACCCCAGAAACCCGCGTTCTCGTCGCGGGAGCCAGAGGTCTTGTGGGTAGCGCAATTGTTGACGAGCTCAGGGCGCGGGGCATCACCCATATCGATACCCCGTCTTCGTCAGAGCTTGACTTGCGAAATCGTGACGCCGTGTTCTCCTACCTTCAGCAGAACACCCCTGATGTCGTCATCGACGCGGCAGCCAAAGTGGGGGGTATTCATGCGAATGACACCTACCCGGCAGAGTTTCTCTCCGACAACTTGCTGATTCAAGTGAACTTGATGGACGCGGCCGCCCAGGCAGACGTGGACAAATTTGTTTTTCTCGGTTCCTCGTGTATCTACCCCAAATTTGCGCCACAACCCATCCCTGAGAGCTCGCTGCTCTCGGGAGAACTTGAGCCGACGAATAGTGCGTATGCGGTAGCAAAAATTGCCGGTATTCAGCAGATTCAAGCTCACCGAAAGCAGTACGGCCGCAAATGGATTAGCGCGATGCCGACAAATATTTACGGTCCTCGCGACAACTTCCATCCCGTCGACTCTCACGTTGTCCCCGCGTTGCTGCGTCGTTTCCATGAAGCCAAGAAGAGTGGGGCAGCGCAGGTGGAGATTTGGGGATCGGGAACTCCTCTTCGAGAATTTCTTTCCGCCCGCGACTTAGCAAAAGCGGTTGTCTTTCTTCTCGAACATTACGATTCGCCCGAAATTATCAATGTGGGTTCGGGCCAAGAAGTGAGTATCCGCGAGCTCGCCGAGACAGTGGCCGATGTGGTCGGCTACGAGGGGGAGCTGGTCTTTGACTCCACAAAGCCCGATGGCACTCCCCGAAAGCTCCTCGACAACTCGCGCATAGAGGCCCTGGGGTGGCGCGCTTCGGTGCCGCTGAAAGAGGGCCTGGCAGAGGCCTACGCCTGGTTCGTCGAGAACGAGGATTCGTTCAGAGGCCGATAGCACCGTGACGGTATCGAATCACTCCTCGTTCGAAGCCTCGAAGCAGCGATGGCTTGGGCGGGACGGTGTGTCCGCGTTCGAACGGTTTGCCTCCCCGCAAACACATCCTGGGCGTAACCCGTTGCGACTGTTGCTCCAAAACCTGAGGGTCCTTGGTGTTTTTCTCGTGAGACGAATCGTCATGGGGAATGGCCGACTTCGAGCCTTAGAGCCGACTGCTCGGCTCGCAGGATCTGCCTCTGGTGGCGACGTTCTCGTGATCGGTAGTGGCCCGTCAGCCGCAGGGCTCAAGTCTTCTGAAGTTACCGCGCGCCAACGCTCTGGGTCACTCGTGGTGGTCGCCACTAACTATTTCCTGCGGTCGGACTTGGCAAAGACCATCACCCCGAATTACCTAGTGTGGTCCGACGATGTCTTCCACCCCAGCCATCCTGATGCCGCTGCGGCATGGGAAGAATTGGGCCAACGACCGAGCGTGACCGTGGTTTCCCCCTGGACATGGAAAAGAGACATCGATGCTCGGGGTGTCACGAACCCCGTGATCTATTTCGATGACGACACCTTGGAGGGTTGGTCATCGAATACTTCGCCGCTACACCCTCGTGGCTACCAGGGCAGCACGGGCGCCAAAGCGCTGGCCTTCGGAGTCCACTTGGGCGGGGCAGAAACCTTCGTAATCGGTCTCGACCTCAGCGCCTACACCACTTTCTCCGTTGACCCCAAAAATCGAATTCACCGTGGACCCGCCCACATCGACGGGGCAGACTCTGGCACCAAGGACATTACGGAGTACACCATCAACGGTATCGCTGACCTCATCTATTCGGCGTCGAATGAATTTCTATATTTGCGCCGCCTCTTCAGTGACCACAACGTCACTAACCTTGCCGCCAATTCGCTCGTCGATGCGTTCCCAAAGGTGACTGAACACCCCCTCATGAAGAAGCCACGCCGTCGCTAAGTGCGACGGCTTAGGCGCCACTTGAGATAGCGCCACGCCCTCCCGGCGAAGTCAACAGGGTGGGTGAGGGGGAAGAGCAGCCACATCCAGCGATGCTCTCGAGCTTCCACGCGTCCTGCTGCGGGGTGAGCCACCAGGCGCGCCGGGTGGCTCAGCGGGAAGTCAAGTGGAGCCAAGGGGATCTCCGCTGTGAAACTTTCGAACTTTGTGTGGGTCGATTCGACGCCAAAACCAAGGTTTGTCACCAGATTTTTCTTGGGCATCGCATTGAGATAGCCCCGTCGCAGGTTATTGAGCACGAAGGCGACATCCCAGGTATCGAGCTGAGCAATGTTCTTCGCCGTGCCATACAAGGTCTTACGCCGCACGGGCGAATCAAGCTTTGCGCAAAGATCTTTCACCTCTGCGTTACCCCACTCACGGTGCAGTCCCGTCTTAGAGAAGTCTTTCCAGACTCGACTCCAGGTGGCCCACCCCCAAATTCGACTGTCCGTCGAAAAATAGTAGGAGTTATTGTCGAGCTCTTCGCCGCGGAGAAAACTGTTACCAGAGATGATGCCGACATGATCCTCATCCGCGTAGCGGTGAAGTAACTCTGTCGCGAAGCGAAAAAAGGTCGGGTCAGCCAGACAATCATCTTCCAGCACAATCGCCTGGTCGGTCTGTTCGAAGACCCAGTCCAACCCACTGCCCACCCGCAACTTCAAGCCCATATTCGTATCCGCAAAGTTCGTGTACACCGGACAGTCCCACTCGAAATTGAGCGCGCTCGCTCGAGTCTGATCACACAGCGCCTGATCGTCGGGATAACCCGGTCGTGGACCGTCCGCGACGAGATACAGAGCCGACGGGCGAGCCTCGAAAATCCTCTCCATCACCCGGGCGGTGACCTCCGGACGATTGAACATCAAAACCGCCACGGGTGCAGTCTGAGGATTTTCCGGTGTCGAGGCCACGGGACCAGCCTAAACAGTGAGGAGACCGTTATTTGACTGGCGGGAGCGGTAGCGTGGAGGGGTGGCTCTTCGAATTGCCCACCTGAGCTTTTCATCCTCCGGTGGAGCTGGGACTGTGGCATCGCGCCTGATCGAGTCTCAAAAAGCTTTGGGTCACGATGCGTGGATGGTGAACGCCATTAGCTCGACTCTTCGTCAAGAACCTCTGGCTAAACCCCTACACACTTTGGCCGCAGCGGTGGACGACTATGTCGTGAAGGCCCGCAGTTTCTCTGCTCCCATCTCTCTTTGGAGAGACCGGCTCTCTGTGGATGTGAAGCGGGAGGTGGCATCTGCCGACGTGATTCATGTCCATTGGCCCCACGGCATGATTCGTCCCAAGATGTTTTCTCGAGTGTTCGGTTCAACTCCCGTGGTGTGGACCCTGCATGACATGCACCTGCTGAACTCGGTATGCCACTACACGCTAGGAGACCGTGGGTGCGTACAGGTGGGAGAGCACTGTGAAGCGGTGAGAGCCCTGTTTCGGGCAAGCGCTCAGTCTCATCTTGACGAAAAAAAACACGCTATCGCCTCGCTGTCTCGACTCGCCCTGGTAAGCCCCTCCCATTGGCTTGCCCGGGAGGCAACGCTTAGCGAAACACTGCGAGGCCGGAAGGTGTCGGTTGTTCCCAATCCGCTGCCTCCCCAAACACCCGGAGAGATTGATTCAGATCTCGCGCGGTCACAACTGGGGGTGTCAGAGACGGCCACCGTTTTTGTCCTCATGGCAAGCAGCCTCGGCGACCCGGTGAAGGCAGTTCCAGAAGCGATCGATGGCTTTATTTCAGCGGCAAGTGGTAGTGGCGATGCGATCCTTATTCTGGCGGGGGCCGGCTCACCACGAGGGCAGCATCCACAAGTGAAGTACGTGGGATTCCTGGATTTCTCACAGCGCAACAGAGTGTTAGCAGCCGCAGATTACCTCCTGGTGCCTTCTCTGGCAGAAAACCAACCCCTCTCGATTTCCGAAGCTCAGGCGATGGGGGTGTCGATCATCGTTCGAAACACAACCGGCCTTCCGGAGCATCTCGACATTGACCCAGAGGGACGCGCTTTCGAAAATGCGGAGTCGATCAGCGGCTTACTTCGTGACCTGATTGACAACGGCCGTCGCGGTCCGCAAGAAAGAGCGGCGTTAGCGAAGGCCGCGCACACGAAATTTGACCCCACCCTTATTGCCCAGAAATACCTTGAGATTTACCAGTGAGTGTGAGTCGGCCCAGGCCTCTCACACCAGTTTCGGTAAGGTCGTCCGGAACCAAACCCTGACGCATCACCGAGGCGTCCGATGAGTTTTCCGCTGTCCCCGACACCCAGTCGCACCCGTCATGCGGGTTGGCGGGCTGATGTCCAGGGGCTGCGCGCGATCGCGGTATTAGCCGTGATGGTCTACCACGCCGGCTTACCCCTTCCCGGAGGCTTCACAGGTGTGGACATGTTCTTCGTCATCTCCGGCTACGTCATTACGGAAATGCTTCTGCGCGAGTGGCATTCGACAGGTCGAATTCGTTTGGGACAGTTCTATCTCCGTCGATTTAAGCGACTGGTTCCTGCGTTGGCCACGGTGGTGGTAGTCACCGTGGTTCTCGCGATTGTGCTGGTGCCACCACTCAGTGGGCAAAACCGGGCATTATTCACCGGAATAGGAGCAATGCTCTTTGGGGCCAATGTGGTCGTGGGCGTGCTGGGCGACGACTATTTCAACAGCGCCGCGCAAAGCAACCCCCTGCTTCACACGTGGTCTTTGTCCGTTGAGGAACAGTTCTATTTCGCCTTCCCCCTCCTCCTTCTCTTTGGACTCGCGCTGGTGGGGAAGCGCTGGGGTTTTCGACGCGGCGCTGCACTCGTCGTCGGCGCCGTGGTGGCGACGACTTTCACAATTGCCGTCATCGCGGCGCGGATTGACCTCCCTGCCGGAGAGCTGATTTTGGGCTTTTATTCTCCGATTGCGAGAGCGTGGGAGTTTGGAGTGGGGGCACTCGTTGCTCTGGCAAGCCCGATTCTGGCGTCGCTCCCCCGTGCGCTGGGCGGGATTGCAGGAGCCCTCGGAACATTTGGCGTTGTCCTCGGTTTTGTTCTCGTCGACTCGTCGACGCCCTTCCCGGGGGTCTGGGCGCTGCTGCCAGTGATGGGTACTGCCCTCATGATTGCCGGAGGGACCATCTCATCGGGGGGTGTGCTAACCCGAGGTCTCGGTGCGAAGCCGATGAGTACGGTGGGCGATTGGTCCTATTCGCTCTTTCTGTGGCACTGGCCATTCGTCGTCTTTTCGGGGCTGATCTGGACGCGGAATGAAACCATTTCGACCATTGCCGTGTTCGCCAGCGTGGTACCGGCGGTCCTGTCGTACTACCTGCTCGAACAACCGTTTCGCCGCGTTGTCACTGCCTCGAGGGCATCGACGCTGCGGCTTGTGGCGGGGACGCTATCCGTCCCCGCTCTTGTGCTCTCCGGATCGTGGATTGTTGCCGTCTCCTATCTCACTCCTCTGATTCAACAAACCGTGGGAAACCCTTTAGAAGAAAGCGCAGCCTTCGACAATCGATGCCTCACTGACGATGAAATATTCTCCGACGAGTGGGCAAAATCCTGCACGTTCAATGCCCAAGCCGAGGGCGCACCAATCTATTTGGTCGGCGATTCGAATGCGGCCCACTTTGACGAGGGCGTGATCGCTGCGGGTCGGGCTTTGAATCGGCCCGTCACGATTGTTACTGGTGGCTCGTGTGAGCCGATTGAGGGATTCCGCTTGCTCGACAAAGATGGAGAGGACTATTTTTCGTGGTGCCCGTCCTACCGCGAATTTCTTTTTGACTATCTCGACCGCGTGGCGCCGGGATCGGTCGTGATGGGATTCACCGATTTCCCCTCCTGGTTTGACGACCGCTACTACTCTTACCGTGACGCCACGATGGTGTCGGGGACAGAAATGAAAGCGGACTTGCTCGCCCAGGCCCTCGAAGACACGGTCACGTCGCTACAATCTCGAGGCCACGACGTCGCACTGACTCAAGCAATTCCGCAATTTCAGCGGCCGAAATTTTTCCTGCCCGAGGAATGCCACGTTTTTGAACTGTTGGAAGATCGATGTGGCGTTGTCGTTCCTCGCGAGGACACCGTCAGTATTCAACAACCCAATCGCGACGCCATTTTCCAGGTCGCCGAGAGAACTGGTGCGGTGGTGCTCGACCTGCAGGATGTTTTTTGTGACGAGAAACTTTGCTCACCCAGTAATGACGGGTACTTGCTCTACCGTGACGACACACACATCTCAGCCGAAACCTCCCGGAGCCTCACATCCACTTTCGTGAACCTCCTGAAATAGGGCGAAAGTATCTGATTCATCAACGAATCGCCGTTTTCGTTAGAGACCACATACAAAAAATCCCCCTTCTCAGCGGTTTAGTCTGTCAGCGTGAGTGAGCAGAGTATTACTGAGGACCTCTTGACGACGCAGGGGCGTATTGCCGACCTCAAAGCCCGGTATCACGAAGCGGTGACCGCGGCCGGTGAAGCAGCTGTCGCCAAACAGCATGCGAAGGGCAAGCAAACCGCTCGCGAGCGCATCGAAGCTTTGCTTGACCACGGCAGCTTTGTTGAGCTGGATGAATTTGTGCGCCACCGCGCGAGCGCCTTCGGCATGGATGCAAAACGCCCCTATGGCGACTCCGTCGTGATCGGCACAGGAACAATCCACGGACGCCAGGTGGCGGTGTATTCCCAAGACTTCACCATCTTTGGCGGGTCATTGGGCGAGGTCGCCGGCGAGAAGATCATGAAAATCATGGATCTTGCCTTGAATACTCGCGTGCCCATCATTGGCATTTTGGATTCGGGCGGAGCCCGCATTCAAGAGGGTGTGGTGGCGCTGAGCAAATACGGTGAAATCTTCACGAGAAACACGGCTGCCTCTGGCGTGATTCCGCAGATTTCAATTGTCTGTGGCCCTGCTGCGGGGGGTGCTGTCTACTCTCCCGCCCTGACGGACTTCGTCATCATGGTCGACAAGACAAGCCAAATGTTCGTGACTGGCCCCGATGTGATTAAGGCCGTCACCGGCGAAAACGTGGGAATGGAAGAGCTGGGAGGCGCCCTCACCCACAACAAGACCTCAGGGGTGTCGCACTACCTGGCCGAAGACGAGGCAGACGCATTCGATTACGCCCGAGTATTGCTGTCGTATTTGCCCGATAACTTTGAAGCGGAAGCTCCGCAGTATCTCAGTCAGAGCGAACTAGAAATCACTGACCGCGACCGTCAGCTAAATTCGATCATTCCCGACAGCACTAATCAGCCCTACGATGTGTTGAAGGTCATCGACTTGGTGTTTGACGCCGGGTCGTTCCTAGAGGTACAGCCCTTGTTTGCCCCCAACATTGTCGTGGGCTTCGCCCGGGTCGAGGGGCATTCCGTGGGCGTCATCGCGAATCAGCCGAACCAGATGGCTGGAACGCTCAACATTGACGCCGGTGAAAAAGCCGCGCGGTTTGTGCGCTTCTGCGATGCCTTCAACATTCCGATCGTGACACTGGTGGACGTGCCCGGCTACTTGCCGGGCACAGACCAGGAATGGACTGGTGTGATTCGTCGCGGGGCCAAGCTGCTCTACGCCTATGCCGAAGCGACTGTGCCGTTGGTAACGGTGATCACCCGCAAGGCCTACGGCGGTGCGTACATCGTCATGGGTTCGAAGTCGTTGGGTGCCGATTTGAACTATGCCTGGCCCACTGCGGAGATTGCCGTGATGGGCGGCCAAGGTGCGGTGAATATTCTCTACCGCAACGACATTAAGAAAGCTGAAGAGGCAGGCGAAGACGTTGACGCCGTGCGTAGCCAGCTCGCTAATGACTACACCTACTCCGTCGCGAGCCCTTTCCTCGCAGCAGAACGCGGTGAAATCGACGGTGTGATCGAACCGGCTGCCACTCGTTCACTGATCGTGAAATCTCTGAGGGCACTGCGCTCAAAGAAGGTCGATTCGCCCCAGAAGAAGCACGGAAACATTCCGCTGTAGGCGGCATAAGGCTCGTAGACTGAAGCGCAGATGAGGCCGAGCCCACCGCTCGACAGGAGTGTTGTGAAAATTCTTCGCGCGAGCGTCTTAGCGCTGGGATTGGCGCTGGGTATCGTGCTGAACGTTACCGTCGCCCCCCAGATTTACACGCCACGACCTCCGGTGTTTAACGGGCCAGACGTCGCCGAGAACTGGGAGTGGCGATCCATGGCGATTCAAACTCACTCCTGGTGGTTGTGGGAGCAGTTCCCCGAAGCCTCGGTCAGTCACGTGCAAATGACTACGCCCCCAGGCGCAGACAATCTTCTCCCGGTGGGGATGGCGTTTACTCAACGCTTTGAAGAGTTGCGCACATTAACCATCGATACGACGTTGCCACCTCTCGACCTCGTGGGGCTCGGGATCAACGATGACCTCGCCAACTACTACAAGTTATACAGCCGGATTCACTGTCGATCAGGGCAAGAAATGGTCAAACGGGACACGTGCTATTACTTTGTCGCCTGGGATGACTCACTGCTGGGGTCCGAGCCGCCACATTTTGTGGGTGTGCGGACCAATGCCGAGGAGGGCGCGGAAGAAATGGGACTGGTAGAGGAGCGTCTTCTCGAGCGAATCAGTCCAATTGCTCCCGAGAAACTGCTCTCGGTTGACGAAGTGAGGCAGTAGTGCATCCCGCAATCTCTGAAGCGCTGATTTTTTCCCTCATGGGAATCAGTGGCGTGGCCTGGGCCAGCCTCTTAGGCGTTCGCCAACCCATTCCCCTCGCCATTGCTGGTTTTGCGGCGAGCGTCACAGCCCGAATACTCAGTGCTTTTGGGGTGTGGTCAGCGGGAGCCCCACAGTGGACCTTTGAGGCGTGGCTGACGGTGAGCGTCTTGGGCATTGTGCTCGCCGCAGCGATCCGTTGGAGAGAGTGGCGAACTTCGCTATCCGCGGTAGCCATTTTCGGCGCACTCGCCATTGTTGCCCTGTCGACCAAATACGTCTTCGACATTGGCGAACAAGAACACTCCGACTCCACGAGTGTCCTCTCCATTTCTATCTTCATCATCCAAGGTGACTACCCAGACTCGAGCGTCCTCGCCGATTACATCAAACGGGGAATTGCCTACCCCTTGATGTTGGCTCTTGGCCCCGAAGGAAGAATCTTGGGGGGTTTCACGCCTCTGGTGTATCTTTTCACCTTCCTTGCCGTGGGGTGGGTCGCCTGGAGAGTCATCGGCGAGCGGGTGGGGGCCAAGTCCTTCACCATCGCTTCCGTCGCTCTCGCCGTATTCCTCATCAGCGTTCCGATGTTCCGAATGGGAATGTTCTACCTCAACGCCCACACGTTGATGGGTTTTGGAGTCACCCTGATGGTGGTTGCTCTGCTCATTGCCGGCGCGACCGGGGAGGCAAGCCCCACCGTGGTGGCCTTGACCCTCTTCGGTGGGCTGATTGGCGCGACATCTCGTATCGAAGGCATTATTCTCGTCGTCCTCGTGGGCATTGCCATCGTGGGGCTTCCCGTGTGGAACTCGGCAGTGAAGCGTATTCAGCTCGGAGCATCGCTGGGAGCCGTCGGATTGAGCTTTACGTGGTGGCAAATGTCACTCGGCATCACCGTCTCGGAAGATTTCGGGCTCAGTAACTCACTGCTCATGGTTCTTGCTCTTGTCGGAGCAACAGTGGCATCCCTGCCCCTGCTCGACCCGGTGAGGTCATACCTTTTCCCAGTTTCCGCAGCGACGCTCTTTGGCATGTTCGGGTATTTGGTCTTGAGAGGCGGTAACCCCCTGGGGACCCTCAATGGCCAAATTCAAAACCTCGTGTTTGGCGTGGGGGGTTGGGGCACCTTCGCTCTCGTGTTTTTCGGCTCTGCCGTGGCCTTAGGACTTCGGCATCACCCCGTTGAGTACCGTCGCGTCCTGCTCGTGGCCTTCGTCCTCTTTGTGGCTGTTATCTTCAGCAAAGCAGCCAGTGGTGGCGGTTTTGGTCGAGGAAACTTTGCCGACAGCGTCAATCGGATGTACCTCCACGCCATGCCAACAATGGTTCTCGCCTTGCTCCTGGGATATAGCTCGGTCGTGGGATCCCTCGTGAAGCGGGCGACGAAGAGTGTCTCCACCAGGAAAATTGGGCTCCGAGTAGACTCCTGACTAGCCCGCACCCCGACCGAGGAGTATCCCGGTGAAGCTCGTCATCCAAATACCATGCCTCAACGAGGAAAACACTCTCGAGGCTGTGCTGACGAGCATCCCCAAGGAAATTCCCGGTTTTGATTCGGTTGACATCGTCATCATTGACGATGGCTCTTCGGATAAAACGGTGGAGGTGGCTCGTAAGAACGGTGTGACCACGGTGATTCAACACCGTAGTACTCGAGGGCTTGCCGAAGCCTTCCGCTCCGGAGTCGACTATGCGCTCACCCACGGGGCGGACGTCCTGGTCAATACCGATGGTGATAACCAATACCCCCAATCGGCGATTCCTCTGCTCGTTGCGCCCATTGTTGAGGGACGGGCCGACATTGTTATTGGCGATCGACAAACGGATAAGATCGCCCATTTCTCTACGGGAAAGAAACTCCTCCAACGAATCGGTAGTCGAGTGGTGAATCAGGCGGCGGGAACAAAAATTCCCGATGCTGCCAGCGGCTTCCGCGCCTACTCTCGGACTGCCTTGCTCAAACTGAATCTCGTCACGAAGTTTTCCTACACGATGGAAACCATCATCCAGGCGGGCTACAAGCGCCTTGCCATTGAGAGCGTGAAGGTTCGAACGAACCCCAAGACCAGGGAATCTCGCCTCTTCCGATCTACTCCTGAGCACGTCGCCAAATCGGCCGCCGCCATTATTCGCTCGTACTTGATGTACAAGCCTTACTCCTTCTTCGGAACTCTGGGCGCAGTTCTGGGAATCATTGGCCTGATTCCCTTCCTGCGCTACCTCACCGTGCTGCTGTTGGGTCAATCCGGCGACTACATCCAATCGCTGCTGTTAGGTGTTTCGCTGCTCACCGCGTCTTTGCTGTCGTTTGCGCTTGGCATCATCGCCGACCTGATTCGCATCAACCGTCAGCTGATTGAAGATGGCCTGGCTTTACAAAAAGCGCACCAAGACGTTCAAAGCCTCTCCGATAATCATCGTGGCTGACGCTCTCGCAGAGAGAAATATTGTCCTGGTGGGGCCCACCCACCCTTACACCGGCGGAATCACCCAGCACACGACGCGCTTAGCTCTTGAGCTAGAACGCCACGGCAGTTCGGTCACGGTTGAATCCTGGAAGAGTCAATATCCCGCGGCGCTCTATAAAGGACCAGCCACTCTTGCGGCAGGCGAGCCGGAGATTGGAATTGCGTCATCAGTGGTCGAGAAGCTTGCGTGGTACTCGCCGTGGAGTTGGTGGGGCGCGGGCCGCCGCTCCCGAAAAGCAGCCATCATCGCCTTCAGCATTCCCACTCCCTTTCACGTGGTGCCCTATCTCGTTATGCTCACAGCACTCGGCCGAAGACCCCACACCGTTGCCATTGTCCACAACGTGCTACCGCATGAACCAGGGCCTCTCGATCGGATGTTGATGGGGGTGCTGTTGCGCCGTTTTGACCGTGTGATTGTTCACAACATCGAAGCGGAAGTAACAGCGCAGGCTTTAGGGGTCTCACCCGACGCGATCAGGGTCCGCTCACTCCCCTCCCCCTGGCCGCCTGCCCGCCCGATGTCGCGGCGAACCTCCTCAAAGAAACCTCCCACACGATTGTTGTTCTTTGGCACCATCCGCCACTACAAAGGCCTCGACATTCTCCTCGAGGCTCTAGCGCGCGTAACGAATATGACCTTGACCATCGCGGGTGAGTTTTGGGAGCCCGAAGGAACGTACTTGGAGCAGATTGACAAACTGGGCCTGAGCAATCGCGTGACAGTGTTTTCAGGCTACGTGGCGCAACGTGACTTCCCGCAGCTTTTTGGCAACGCGGACGTGTTGGTGTTGCCCTACCGCTCAGGCACGGGTTCCATCGTCAGGGAACTGGGTTTCCGATTTGGCCTCCCAGTCATCGCCAGTGACGCGGGGTCCATTGCGGAGGGTGTTGTGCACGGCGTCAACGGTGAGATTGTGGGGGCTGGCTCGGTGACCTCTCTCACTGCCGCACTCGACAGGGCTGCGGACCCCGCCACCGTAAGCAGATGGCGCAAAGGTGTCGCCCGGGACAGCGCCCAACAAGAGGGGCTATGGGAGTCATACTGCGAGGCGCTTCGATGATCCGCCCAACTACACTTCTGGTCGGGGGTAGGAAATGACGTCACGCGTGGTCTACACCGCTCTCTTCGGCTCGACAGAAGTACTGCTCGAGCAAGAAGTCGCACAATCGAGCGCTCTACGCTTCGTCTGTTTCACCGATAACCCCTCACTCACCTCGAGCACGTGGGAGATCGTGCTGGTGGAACCGCTCTTCGCCGCTGACCCGAGAGCCTCCCAACGCGACATCAAAATCCGAGGACACCAGGAGCTCGAGGCGTATGACGAGTGGCTCTACCTCGATAACACGGTCCGGCTCAAAGTCACACCCGAAGTGATTGTGGACGAGTGGCTTTCTGGTGCGGATTGGGCCGCCATTTCCCACGATGCCCACAAGACGTTATGGGAAGAGTTCGAGGTGAACTTGGAGAAGAACAAAGACACCGCAACCCGCCTGAACGAACAGTTGCTCGATTATTCCACCCATTACCGAAGTGTTCTTGATGAGCATCCGCTGTGGAACGGGCTTTTTGCGAGGCGCCGAAACACCGAAGTGGAGGCCTTCACGACGAGGTGGTTTGACCATGTGCTCCGCTATTCCAGCCGAGACCAGCTTTCGGTCCTGGTTGCTCTCGCGCAATCAAACATTCGTCTCAACCGCATTGAGGCGAAGGTGCGAAACTCTCGCTGGCACGATTGGCCACACCGCGTGGGAGAGACCTCGGCGTCGAAGAAGACACGGCATGCAAAGAACGAGGGGCTTCAACCGCTCGCCGACGAGCTCGCTGCCGCGCGGGCTCAGCTGTCCGAAGCGGAAGGTGCCCTCGTGGAGGCACACTCGACAATCAGACGGCTGCGTGACCGCCAGCTTCTGGGGTTTCGAGGACTAATTGGGCGGTTAGGTGAGGCTCGAGCAGAGCAACGCCGTGCTCGCCGGCGGGCCAAGAAACGTCGCTAACGCTCAGACGTGAGGAGTGCGACGGCCTCCATGTGATGGGTGTGCGGGAAAAGGTCAAAACCGTTCACCTCAGCAACTTGGTAGCCACCTTCAGCGAATCTCGAGATGTCCCGGCCTAGTGCAACAGGGTCACACGCGACATAAATAATTGCCTTGGGACTCAGGCGCAGGAGCTCGGAAATCACCTCTTTCTCAGCCCCCGAACGCGGTGGATCCAACACCACTGTCCCGATAGGGCTTTCCTGGCCATGCAGCCGCGTCAAATAGGCCTTGGCCGTCGATGCGACCGCGCGGGCGCCGGCGGCATCTGAGAGGTTAATGCCTGCCTTGTGAGAGGCGTCAGAGTCTGCTTCGACCGTGACCACGGCAGTGTTCTCTCCGTAGGCATCTAAGAGTGCCCTTGCGAAAAGACCCACACCGCCATAAAGGTCGAGATGGGTTGCCCCCTCCTGGACTTCCACGTCAAGAGCAAGCCGCTTCACCTGTGAAAAGAGAGTGTCCGCCGCACGAGAGTGCACCTGCCAAAAGCCCTGGTCACTCAGCTGGAAACGGTGCTGCCCCACCGTCTCAACAATCAGATCTGGCCGCTGCCGATCAATGACTAGACGCGCAGAACCATCAGTCGGTCGAATCAGTCGGATTCGCGAATGACCAGACCATGAGCCGCGATGTGCCCCCAACTGTTCAATCTCCTCAACGGCCAAAGGGAGCGTCTCGACAGGCACGACGGTGTGGCTGTTCTCCGCGTAAGGCCCCGCAATCCCCTCGTCGTTAACCTGAAGGCTCACGCGTGTTCTCCAATGGAGACCGTCCGTTTCTCCTCCCACTGCAGCCACCGACGTCAACGCAGCAATATCCGGGTCGACATGACCAAAGCGCTCGAGAGAGTCTCTGAGGATATCGGTCTTGAACGTGAGCTGTTCGGGTCGATCAATATGGCCGTAATCCGCTCCTCCTGCTCGCTGGTGAGCGGGCCTTACCCATTCTGCTTCCGGCCAGACGTGCGAAACCCGCGCGTTCGAGGCCTGCTCGAGGGCAACCAATTCGGCGTTGGCGTGGTTCTTTTTCACTTCTCGGATGACGGCAATTATTTGCTCGCCGGGAAGAACCCCTTTGACGAAGACGACAAAACCCTCGTGTCGGGCGAGTCCCCAGCCCCCGTGGACGAGCTTGATAATCTCGAGTTCCAGCGTTTGACCGACGTGTGGTTTCACCCCCCAAGCCTAGGGAGGCTTCGTGGTCAACTTGTATCTCGCATCAGCCTCTCCGGCTCGGCTCCAAACGCTCCGACAGGTCGGCATCACTCCTCAGATTCTCGACCACGAGGTCGACGAGGAGGCGCTGGTCGCCAAGGTGACCGCTCACGGTCCGGTCCCTGCCCGAGAGATGGTTCAGCTACTAGCCCGCGCCAAAGCGGAGGATGCCTGCATACGCCACAGAGTAAGCGGCCTCGTGCTCGGAGGCGATTCTTTGTTCGAGGTGGATGGGGAGATTTTTGGCAAACCTCACACCGCAGAAAAGGCGCGAGAGCGCTGGCAACGGCAAAAAGGGCAGACCGGAACCCTCCACTCTGGCCACCACCTGATCGAGTGCGTTAATGGGGAGATTGTGAACCATGCGGGGGTCGCGTCACAGGCCACAGTGAAGTTTGTGGCCGACCTCGACGACGAGGAAATCAATGCCTACATTGCAACTGGTGAACCTCTCAAAGTTGCAGGCGCGTTTACGATTGACGCTCGAGGTGCCGCGTTTATCGAGGAAATTGACGGTGACCCCTACACCGTGGTCGGTTTGTCCGTCACAACCCTGCGCTCGCTCGTGAGACAGCTTGGCCATTCATACACCGACCTCTGGACCTAATCGCCAGCCATTGTGGGAAGCCACAACGAAAACCCGGTTTCGTGTAGCAAAAACCTCCAGCCGCAGGGTGGTCCTCCGCCCTAAGCTTTGTGGTCATGGCGAAGATTCAGAAACTTCTCATCGCAAACCGAGGCGAGATTGCCGTTCGTATCATTCGAGCGGCGAAAGACGCGGGAATCGGTACGGTTGCTGTCTATGCCGATCAGGACCGAAATGCTCGACACGTTCGACTCGCGCACGAGGCGTACGCACTCAATGGTTCAACGAGCGCGGAAACCTATCTGGTTATCGAGAAGCTACTGTCGATTGCCAAGCGCTCAGGGGCAAACGCCATCCACCCGGGCTATGGATTCCTGGCAGAAAACGCAGACTTTGCCCGCGCAGTCATTGACGCGGGGCTTATTTGGATTGGCCCCTCGCCAGAATCCATCGAGGCCCTCGGCGACAAAGTAACCGCTCGGCACATTGCCGAAAAGGTGGGCGCCCCACTTGCCCCAGGAACCCTTAACCCCGTGGAAGGCGTCGACGAGGTCAAAGCCTTTGCCGCTGAGCACGGAATGCCGGTCGCGATCAAAGCCGCCTTCGGCGGTGGGGGAAGGGGCCTCAAGGTCGTCTACCAAGAGTCCGAGATTGAAGAGGCATTCGACTCAGCCACCAGAGAAGCAGTTGCAGCCTTCGGTCGCGGCGAGTGCTTCGTCGAAAAATATCTGGAACGGCCTCGACACGTGGAAACACAGTGTCTCGCCGATGGCGCCGGCAACGTGGTGGTCGTTTCGACAAGAGATTGTTCGTTGCAGCGTCGCCACCAAAAACTCGTGGAAGAAGCACCGGCACCGTTTCTCACCACCGAACAAGAACAACTGCTGTACGAGTCGTCCAAGGCCATCCTCAAAGAGGCTCACTATGTTGGCGCGGGAACATGTGAGTTTCTGATTGGCCGTGATGGCACGGTGTCTTTCCTTGAAGTGAATACCCGGCTTCAAGTTGAACACCCGGTGTCAGAAGAGGTGACCGGAATTGACCTGGTGAGGGAACAGTTCCGAATCGCCGAAGGAGAGCTGCTCGATTACGGCGACCCCGTTGCACACGGGCATTCCATTGAGTTTCGCATCAACGGTGAAGATCCAGGGATGAACTTCATGCCGATGCCGGGACCAGTGCACACTTTGCGATTCCCCGGAGGACCCGGTGTTCGAGTGGACTCCGGCGTGACAACTGGGGACGTGATTACTGGAGCATTTGATTCACTGCTCGCGAAACTCATCGTCACGGGACACAGCAGAAAAGATGCCATTGAGCGCGCAAAGAGGGCGCTGAGGGAGTTTGAGGTCGCTGGCCTTCCTACTGTGTTGCCCTTTCACCGTCTGATTGTGGAGGACCCTGCTTTTGTTGCTGACGAAGCTGGCGATTTCCAAGTTCACACTCGTTGGATCGAAACCGAGTTCGGCGGCGAAATGGAGCCGTGGAGTGGAGCTCTCGAAGTCGAAGAGGATTCGGATGACCCCTACCGGACCGTTGTCGTGGAAGTTGAAGGACGTCGCTTGCGGGTGGGAGTTCCCGCGGGAATCTTCCAGGCAGGTGAGAAAGCGCTGACAAAGCCTCCCAAACGGGCCAACCAGGGAACGACCAAAGCAACTAACTCAGGCGATGTTGTTGCCTCACCGATGCAAGCTACCGTCGTGAAGATGGCCGTCCAGGCCGGCGATTCAGTGGTAGCAGGCGACTTGGTGTGTGTGTTGGAAGCGATGAAAATGGAGCAGCCCCTTCAAGCTCACCGTGATGGCGTTGTCGCCACAGTCGAGGCAGTTATCGGCGACACGGTCAGCGCTGGCCAGGTCATCGTGACCTTTGAGCCCGAAGAGTCCTAGGTAGTTCTAGCCCTAGACTGGGTCAGGTTCATCCAGGTCAAATAGGGCCGCGAGAGAGGCATGACGTGAGCAGAGTATTGGTCACCGGGGCTGCAGGCTTCATCGGTTCACGCCTCACTGAGGTTCTTAGCGCGCGCGGGCACGAAGTAGTGGGTGTCGACTGCTTTCTCCCCGACCTGTATTCGGCGGATATGAAGCGTGCTCGCTTTGGGGAGCTCGAGGGGCTTCCCGGTGTGTCCCTCCATGAGCTGGATCTTCGCTCGGACGACTTAGCGGAATTGGGCGAATGCGACGTGGTCGTCAACGAAGCCGCTATGGCCGGGCTCACAAAGTCCTGGGACGACCTTGAGCTTTATATCGATAACAACGTGATTGCTCTCGACCGACTCATTCACCACGTTGCCGGGCAGCGCCTTGAGAAGTTCATTCAAATTTCCACTTCATCCGTCTACGGACGGGTGGCCGAAGGCTCAGAAGACGGACCCACGAACCCGTTCTCGCCCTACGGGGTCTCAAAACTGGCGGCCGAGAAACTTGGATTTGCCCACCGCGAAAACTTCGGGCTGCCCTTCATGGTATTGCGCTACTTCTCTGTCTACGGGATAGGGCACCGTCCCGACATGGCCTACCACCGCTTCCTCGTCGCAGCGAGAGATGGTGCCCCAATCACCATTTACGGTGACGGTGAACAGCGCCGCACCAACACCTACGTGGACGACTGTGTTGAGGGCACTATGTTGGCCATTGAGAAGGCAGAGTCTGGCGAAATTTATAACATCAGCGGTTCCGAATCATTCAGCATCAACGACGCTCTCGAAATGATTCGCGACATTACTGGAGCGGAACTAGACGTCCGCTACGAGCCCGCGCGAGCGGGAGACCAACGAGAAACCCGTGGAGCGATTGACAAAGCCGTCCGCGAGCTGGGCTACGACCCCCAATGGTCTCTCCGTCGAGGGCTTGAGGCCGAATGGGAGTGGATCAAGGACCTTCCGGCCGAGTATTCTCAACGCCCCTAGCTCCTCCAAAAACCCGGCCAATTCAGCCTAGGCTGGAGGAATGAGCATCGACGCTAACCCTCTAGACCAACCCGATTCGAACCCTTTCGAGATTGCCCGTCAGGCAGCGGATGAGATCGCCCGGAAGACTGGAATCTCACAACACCGCATTGCTTTGACTCTGGGCTCGGGTTGGGCAAAAGCAGCAGACCTGATCGGCGAGACGGTAGCTGAAATTCCCGCGACGGATATTACCGGCTTCTCGGCCCCAGCGGTCGAAGGTCACGTGGGGAAACTGCGGTCCGTCCGGCTCTCCGATGGGTCTCATGCGCTGGTCATTGGTGCGCGCACCCACTACTACGAGGGCCACGGTGTTCGCCGCGTCGTGCATTCGGTCCGGGTTGCGGCGGCAGCCGGCGCGAGTGTCATGATTTTGACGAATGGGGCGGGTGGCATCAAAGAACACTGGAAGCCTGGCACTCCCGTTCTTATTTCCGATCACCTCAACCTGACCGCAAATTCCCCTCTGGAGGGGGCAACCTTTATCGACCTCACCGATCTCTACACATCGAGACTTCGTGAAATCGCGAAGACCATCGCTCCCGAACTTGACGAGGGCGTCTACGTTCAATTCCGCGGGCCACACTATGAGACTCCCGCTGAAGTCCAAATGGCTAAGACGTTGGGCGGCCACTTGGTGGGGATGTCAACTGCACTGGAGGCCATCGCGGCGAGAGAGGCGGGGATGGATGTTCTGGGTTTCTCGCTGGTCACCAACCTGGCAGCCGGAATTTCACCAGAGCCGCTAAGCCACGAAGAAGTGATTTCTGCCGGTAAGACGGCGGAGCCGGTTATCAGTGCCATGCTCACGAACGTGGTGGCCGCACTGTGACGACCAATACAGAGCTGCTGAAGCGGGCGATGGACTGGATTGGTCAGGACCCTGACCAAGAAACACGACTCGAAATAGCTCAGCTTATTGAAGGGGTCGAAAAGGGCGACGAGTCGAGCGCTGCGGAACTCGCGGAGCGATTCTCAGGGCACCTCACCTTCGGGACAGCCGGATTGAGAGCGGCGATTGCGGGTGGGCCGATGCGAATGAACCGTGTTGTCGTTTCCCACGCCGCTTATGGCCTCGGGCAGTTTCTGCTCAGCCGAGTAGTGGGGTCATCGCCCCGCGTCGTCATCGGCTTTGACGCACGAAAAAACTCAGATGTTTTTGCTCGCGACACCGCCGAAATCCTCGCAGGAATGGGCATCACCCCTCTTCTGTTCGATGCCGCTACACCTACGCCGGTAGTCGCTTTTACACTCCGGCATCTCAACGCTGACGCGGCGGTCGTCGTGACCGCAAGTCACAACCCACCCGCTGACAACGGTTACAAGGTGTACCTCGGCGGCGAAGATGAAGGCTCACAGATTGTTCCCCCGGCCGATAGCGCTATCCACGAGGCCATCTTGAAGTCTCACGAAAACAATCGAGCAAATTCCATGGCCCGCGACGCTGGAGCCATCGAACAAATAGGTGACGAGCTTGTCCAGGCCTATAAAGACCACACCCTTCGCCTCGCCAATCAGTTCGATTCGGCCCATCGCGATGCTCTGCGCATCTGCTACACCCCCATGCACGGAGTGGGAGCATCCGTGCTTGAGGACCTACTGGCGAGCGCCGGGTTCACCAACCTCCACGTTGTTCAAGCTCAGCGGGACCCTGATCCTCTTTTCTCGACGGTAGCTTTTCCCAACCCGGAGGAGCCCGGCGCACTCGATCTCGCCCAAGAGCTCGCGCGCGACATCGAGGCCGACATTATCGTGGCGAACGACCCTGACGCCGATCGCCTTGCATTGTGTCTACCTAGCCGCGACGGCTCAGTTTTTCAATCGCTCTCAGGAAACGAGGTGGGCGTCATTTTGGCGTCTGCCATTGCTCGGCGATCAGACCACTCGGGGGAAGGAGGAGTGCTGGGCTACAGTCTGGTCAGCAGTCCCATCACACGGGTCATTGCCCAGCACCACGGGCTCACCGCCGTCGAGACACCGACAGGATTTAAGTGGATTTCACGCCTTCCCGGATTGATATTCGGATTTGAAGAGGCGCTGGGTTATTTGGTGAACCCGGAGACTGTGCGAGACAAGGATGGACTCTCTGCAGCGCTTTTCGCCCTATGTCTGGCAGCTGAGCTGCACGCTCGCGGCAAGACTCTATGGGACGCGCTTGATGATGTTCGCAGCGAATACGGTGGTTTTGCCTCGGGGCAAATCTCGCTGAGGTTTGACACTCCGGAGATCGCCCAAGACTTGATGACTCGTGTGAGGCGCGACCCCGCGGCACTGTTTCGTGCTCTCGACCTCTCGAGCGTGGTCGACTACCGCACACCCCCTCAGGGGCAACCAGAAGCTGACCTCATTCGATATGACACCACCACCGGCGACCGAATCATCATTCGACCGAGCGGAACCGAGCCGAAGTTAAAGGTGTATTTGGATTGTCTTCGAAAAGATCAAGAGGATGCCGTCGTGGCGCTTTCTGAGCTTGAGAAAACAACACGGGTCGCCATCGATTCGCTGATGAGTTCTGCGTAAGCACAATGTCTGCTTCCGAACGCTCAATTTTCGGCACGCTTCACCAACGAGTGCGGCACTTACTGAGTTTTCGATACCGGGGACACGTCATAGACCAACAACCGCTTCCGGCTGGAGGGGACGGATCATCATGCGAGTGCGGAGCTCACCATCGTCCCGGAAACGAGTACTCCGGCCTCACCCGTCCGCTCTACATCGTGTACCGAGAAGGAAGCCAGGGGCTTGGCAGCGTGCACATGCGGGGCTTTCAGGTGGCAACCAGCCTCGTCAACGTGGGCTACGGGGGACCCATTCGTGTGCAATCTCTCGAGAGCCTGTATCGAGAAAGACCAACCGGCGCAATAATCGTTGCCCTCAAAACTGCGATTAAGGATCGGTTTGCCTTCGCACTGCGGGATCTTATGAAGCGAAACACCCTCCTGTTCGACGTAGTCGATGGCTCAATTTCTGGTGAGGTCACTTGCCTCGCAGATGGTTTTATTTGCGCGAGTGTCTCCGAGTATGAGCAACGAACACACAGTGGCTCTCGAGCTTTTCTGGTACACCACGCGATCGACACTCGAATCGAATTGCACACTCCCACTGCTCGATCGACGTTTTCTCTGGGCTACTACGGTGCTGCAGCAAATGGTCTCTATGTCGGAGACATTCCTGAGATCGAGGTAGTCACCTACCGAGAAGACGCTCACCAAGAAACAGGAGCAGCACTCTCTGATGCGTTGTCAACATTGATGACCTACAGTCATCACTACGCCGTTCGACGCTGGAATCACCGAGATGGTTACAAACCACTCACCAAAGCATTCATGGCGGCCTGGTGCGGGGCAGTCGTCATTGCCTCCCGCGACGACGCTGAATCGCTGGCCGTGCTCGGCGAAGACTATCCCTACCTTGCTCCCTCTTCAGCCAAAGAGGACGTCATGAACACCATTTCTTTCGCCCGAGAGACTCTTGGTGGGCCCGAATGGGCCAACGCAAGTAACGTGATGGAGCAGCTTAAAGCCCTCTCTTGCCCGATTGGTTCTGCGATGTCCTTAGCGAGCGCTCTAGCGAGCTTCGAGGGCTAGCCAACGTCGAAACCATCGATGATGACATCGATGATTTCGTCTTTCTCATCTCGGTGAACAAACGCGGCGTGGGCGGCGTTGATTTGAAAAGCCATGAGGTCGTCGACGTCGTAATGGAACGTCTCTGCGAGGAACGCCAGTTCTCGCGACAGTGTGGTGTGGCTCATCAGTCGGTTATCGGTGTTCACCGTCACCACAAAACCGAGGCGGTAGAGCAAATCAAACGGGTGGTTCACCATCTGTGCACCCTCACCCACGGCACCCGTCTGCAGGTTGGAAGATGGACTGGTCTCAAGCGCAATCCCACGGTCCAGTACCCACTGGGCGAGCTGTCCTAGTTCTACCCGGAGCCCCTCATCGTCTGAGGTGATGTCCATGTCTTCAACAATGCGCACACCGTGCCCTAAACGCAGTGCCCGGCCATCGAGAAGCGCCCCACGAATACTCTCCACCCCATCGGCTTCACCCGCGTGAACGGTGATGGGAAAGAATTCCGAGGAGAGCAAATCGAAAGCGTCTTTCAGTCTCGAGGGTGGAAAGCCCGCTTCGGGGCCGGCGATGTCAAACCCCCACGCACCATTGTCGCGGTGACGCAGAGCAAGCTTGGCAATCTCGAGGCCATTGTCGGCTTGACGCATGGCGGAGACAAGCTGACCTGCCCACATCTGACCACCCTTGGCGCGAATAGCTCCTACCGCTTCGTCGATACCCGCTTGGACGGCCTCTACGGCCTCATCTAGGCTCAAACCGCGCCGGAGGTGCTGCTCTGGCGCCCAGCGCAGCTCACCACAAATCACACCGTCCGCGTAAAGGTCTTCGACAAACTCGCGGGCTATACGCTGCAGGGCGGGCGCGGTCTGCATCACACCGGTCGTGATGTCGAAGGTCTTCAGATACTCCACCAGTGAGCCGGAGTCCGACTGGTTGGCAAACCATTGGGCCAATTCGCCGGCCTCGGTGGTCGGTAACTGGAGCTCGTGCTCGGGTGCGAGATCAATGATGCTTTGCGGACGTAATCCACCATCGAGGTGGTCGTGCAGGGACACTTTCGGCAGTGACTCGATGACGACGTCAGTACCGGGAAGGGTGTGGCTCACTCGCTGTACTCCTTGAGAGTTCTGGGCCCAAACGCATCGGGCAGTACTTCGTCGATGGTTTTGACCCCCGACCAGGTTTCTAACACCATGCCCTCGGCTGAGTGTTCGTAGAGAAGCTGGCGGCATCGGCCGCAGGGCATCAAAATCTCGCCATTGCCATCGACGCAGGTAAACGCCACGAGCTTTCCTCCGCCGGTCATTTGCAGCTGCGACACCAACGAGCATTCTGCGCACAGGCCAATGCCGTAGGACGCGTTTTCCACGTTGCATCCCGAAACGATTCGGCCATCGTCGACGATGGCGGCCGCACCGACGGGATAGTTCGAGTAGGGGGCATAGGCTCGTCGCATCGCACCTGTCGCAATCTCCCGCAGAGACTCCCAATCAACCTCAGCCATGTGCCTACTCTTTCACGTAGGGCTGGCCATCAGCCGCGGGCGCGCGAACCTTGCCCACAAATCCGACCACCGCGATGATGGTGACCAGGTAGGGCACCATCAAGATGAAGTCGGTGGGAATACCGGGGCTCACCTGGTTTGCCCACACCCGCAAGATAATGCTGAAGCCAAAGAGCAACGCGGCTGCCGACATGTAAATGGGGTGCCAGCGTCCGAGAATGACCACGGCGAGAGCGATAAAGCCTTGACCGGCCGTCATTTCTTTACCAAAGGCTCCCACGTTTCCAATGGTGAGTGCGGCGCCACCAAAACCGGCAAGCAACCCACCGAGGCTCACCCACCAGAAGCGGGTGCGACCCGGGTCGATGCCCACTGTGTCCGCAGCGAGCGGGTATTCGCCGACTGACCTCGCCCGCAAACCGAGCTTGCTCCTAAATAGCACCCACCACAGAAGAGGAACAGCTAAGAACACCCCGAAGACAGTGAGGCGGTTTTCAAAAAGGACTGGGCCCAACACCGGGATGTCGGAGAGAAGCGGAATCGAGAGAATGGGGAAGGTTCCGGGGAAGTTCGTCGAATCACTGTTGTTCGCAAGCCACTGGGAGAAGAGGAAGTTGGTGATACCAATCACCAATACGTTCAACACCACACCCACGATGATTTGGTCGGCCAGGTACTTCACGGCAAAGACCGCGAGGACCATTCCCAGAAGCGACCCTGCCACCATCGCGGCAATCAACGCCACATAGAGGTTTCCCGTCAGCGAGCCGACCACGGCACCCGCGAAGGCTCCGGCAATCAGCTGGGCTTCGATGGAAATGTTGACGACACCGACACGTTCGCTCATTACGCCGGAAAGGCCACCGAAGATAATTGGCACCGCCAAAATCAGCGCGTTTCCGAGTAAAAATGCGATGGGCACGACTGAACCGGCAGCGAGCCAGCCGAGGAACGCAAACAGGGCGACAGCTCCGAAAATGATGACCCACCACAGGGGAACATCTTGTTTCCGCGAGACCCAGATCGCCGCCACCACGGTCATCAATGCGAGCAAAATACCGGCGACGATTCCGACACTATTAGACGTAGTTTCGAGGGCAGGCAGCGTAAATCGGGCGTCATCGGCAGAGATCTTGTAGGTGACTGGCTGGTTTTTGCCAAAGATGCCGAAGAGGAAGAACACAAAGAGAGCGAATACCCCCATCACAACCGTGGATTTCCAGCTCACTTTCCTCTCGGCCAGGGAAAACATGCCGGGGGTCACTTCAATCCGAGTGTCACTCATTTGGTCACCTCCCGCCTCGCAAATCGACTTCGCAACTTCTCAAGCCCAGGAGTCTCTTTCAGTGCGGGCAATCGGAATATCGCACGAATAAGTGGAGGAGCGGCAATGAAGAGCACAATCGCGCCTTGGATGATTCCCAATACTTCAGAGGAAACACCAATGACCTGCATCTGCGGGCCTCCCGCTTTGAAGGCGCCAAAGAGAAGCCCGGCGAAGAGAATGCCAATGGCGTTTCCTCCTCCGAGCAGGGCCACAGTGATGCCGTCGAAGCCAATGCTGGCGTGAATACTTTCGGTGTAACCCACTTGAATGCCCAGCGACTGGTGTGCCGCACCAATGCCAATCAATGCTGCCGAGGCAAACATTGCGGCGATATAGGTCTGCTCCACATTGATTCCCGATGTGCGGGCCGCATGGGGGTTGTGGCCGACCATGCGGAATCGGTAACCGATACTCGAGCGCTCCATCAGCCACCAGTAGAACCACACGGCAAACGCCACCAAGAACACCCCGGCGTGGAGCTTATAGGTACCGGGAAAAAGTTCGGGAAGCTGCGCGGTTACAGCAGGCGGGTCTGACTTGGGAGTACCCCCGGCGGTGGGGTCTTGAAGAAGTTCTGGGCTTCGAATAAACCAGGTGAAGAGGTATATGGAGATGTAGTTGAGCATGATTGTGACAATCACCTCGTGGGCACCGGTTCTCGCCTTCAAGAATCCCACGAACGCACCCAGGGCAGCTGAGCCCAAGATGGTCGCCAAGACCGCAACAAGGACGTGGATTCCAAGAGGCAGGTCCATACGGGTAGAGACGTAGGTTCCCCAGAGGATTCCGAACATCATTTGGCCGTTACCGCCAATGTTGAATAGACCGACCCTAAAGCCGAGCGAGATTCCCAACCCTGCGGCAATCAAGGGACCAGCAAAACGGATGGTTTCGCTCAAAGGCTTGAGGCCTTCTATGAGGCTGTCCGCGCGGACGTTGAATATCGCGCCCCTAAAAAGCGCCTCATACCCAGCACCAATTGCCCCGAATCCGCCGGCTACAGCAGCACCTGCATCACCGGACGCCACACCATCAATGAAGTCTTCTGCGGAGAAGAAAATGAAGAGCGAACCAATAACGAAGCCCATGATGATGGCCGCGGCGACACGAGTGGCACCGGTCGAGAGGATTTCTTTCAAAATCATTAGGCAGCCACTCCTTCGGTGATTCCCGCCATCAGCTTGCCCAACTCTTCACGGGCAATAGTCGGGGGAACGACAGCCACAATGCGGCCCCGGTACATCACCGCAATCCTGTCGGCGAGTGCATACACCTCGTCAAGTTCTGTAGAGATGATGATGACGGGAATTCCACGATCACGCGCAGCCACGATTTGTTCGTGGATGAATTCGATTGAACCGACATCGACTCCGCGGGTGGGTTGGGCGGCAATCAGCACGGACAAGTCTCGACTGAGCTCCCTGGCCACTACGACCTTCTGCTGGTTACCCCCGGAGAGGTTCTTCACCAACGTCTTTGCGGATGGGGTTCTCACATCAAATTCGTTGATGAGTTCATCCGAGCGGTTCTTTCTGGCCGCTAAGTCAATAGTCAGCCCTTTGACCCAGGGCGTTTGGTGGTAGCCGTTGAGCATGAAGTTCTCTTCAATACTGAACTCACCCACGAGACCGTCTTTCTTACGGTCTTCAGGAATGAACCCCACCCCTTTATCGAGTACTTCTCTCACCGGGTCGATGGTGATGTCTTCACCGTTTAGAGTGATGACCCCACTGGCCGGGGTCCGAAGACCCAGCAGGGTATCCGCCAGTTCGGTCTGACCATTTCCTTGCACTCCGGCGATAGCGAGAATCTCGCCCGCGTGAAGCTCAAAGTTCACGTCATCCAATACCCGCTGATTGCGCTCATCGATCACCGTGAGGTTATTCACCGAGAGAACGGTCGCACCTGGCTTGGCTTGCGCCTTCTCGACCGAAAGATCGACAGCGCGACCCACCATGAGCGAGGCGAGCTCCTCGGTCGATGCATCAGGCGACGCAGTATCGACAACCTTCCCGCCTCGGATGACGACGATGCGATCGCACACCGCTTTCACCTCACGTAGCTTGTGGGTGATGAAGACGATGCTGGTGCCTTCCTTCGCCAGCTGACGCATGATATCCATCAACTCGTCGGTTTCTTGCGGGGTTAGTACAGCAGTGGGTTCGTCGAGGACGAGCACTTTGGCGTTTCGCACGAGCGCCTTGATGATTTCCACCCGCTGCTGGACACCCACCGGGAGGTCTTCCACCACAGCATCGGGGTCAACATTGAAGCCGAAACGGTCTGAAATTTCCTTCACACGCTTCCGCGCCTCGTCGAGGTCTAACGATCCGAACCGTCTGGTGGGTTCGTTACCGAGGATGACGTTTTCTGCGACGGTGAAAACAGGAATGAGCATGAAGTGCTGGTGGACCATGCCGATGCCGGCGGCCATCGCATCACCGGGGCCCATAAAGGACATCTTCTGGTCATCGAGCAAAATCTCACCCGAGTCGGCCTGGTAGAGGCCGTAGAGCAGATTCATCAGCGTCGATTTACCCGCACCATTTTCGCCGAGGAGTCCGACGATTTCGCCAGAGTTCACGGTGAGAGAAATGTTGTCGTTAGCAATCACGGGTCCGAAACGCTTAGACATTCCGCGTAGTTCTAGCTTCACCCGCAACCCCCTCGTTGGACTAAGTAATACTACGACAGCCCCGGACTCTGGTTTCCCGGAAAAAAGAGATGGCCCCCGGGTTTCCCGGGGGCCACTCTGTGTCGACTCTCGCTTAGGCGAGGGGGTCGATGCTTCCGTCGATGATGCCAGCCTTGATCTCGTCAAGGCGGGTCTTCACCTCAGCAGGGATTTCCGCGTCGAAGCCGTAGAACGGCGACAGGGCGGTACCCATGTTCTCGAGGTTTCCGATGTAGGCGTCACCCGAGAACTCAGCGCCACCAGCGAGGTCGGCGATGATGTTGTAGGTGGCCTCACCCATGCGCTTCTCAGCAGAAGTCAGGATGAACGGTGCGTACTCCTCAGAGGTGTTCGCGATGTCCTTGTCCACACCGATCATGACGGCGTCAACGCCGGCTTCCTTGATGGCCTCGGAACCTGCACCGAACTGGTCACCACCGACAGGGAAGAGCACGTCAGCGCCCTTCTCGAGCTGAGCGGCGGCAATGGACTTCGAGGTGGCCGAGTTGGGTGCGAAGTCACCGATGAAGTCACCGGTGGCCGAAGCGGGATCCCAACCAACAACGGTCACAGCAGTGCCAGTTTCTTCGGCGTAAGCCATGGCTCCGTTGTAGTAACCGGTCATGAAGTCAGTCACTGCGTCAATCTGCATACCACCGTACGTTCCAATGGTCTTGGTGGTGGAGTAGGCAGCAGCGAGGTAGCCGGCCAGGTAGCTGGACTGGTTCATGGCGTAACCCACGGGCTTCAGGTTTGCGTTTCCTTCACTCCAACCGTCGATGGTGACGAAGTGGACGTCGGGGTTCGCAGCGGCAGCAGCATTCACGTCTGCGACCAGGTTGAACCCGACGGCGAAGATGACGTCACAGCTGGCGTCGACCATGGCCTGGAGGTTCGGTGCGAAGTCTTCGGGGCTGTTCGACTCGGCGTCAGAAATTGACACACCGAGCTCAGACTCAGCCAACTTCAGACCGTCGTACACAGCTTCGTTGAACGACTTGTCGTTCCAGCTTCCCTCGTCAGAAACGGCGCATGCCAAGAAGTCAGAGTTCCCGCCAGCCGTACATCCCGAGAGCACAAGCGCTGCTACTCCAGCAACAGCTAGGCCCGCAAAGGTTTTCTTTGCATTCACTAGTGAATTTCCTCTCATTGGTTCTTCGTGCGTCATAGGCCACACAATCAGTGCGAACACTGAAGTGCGCCCCGCACATTTGCCCCAATCCTATGCCCCACGATGACGGGCAAATACCGCGACAGGTCGCAGATTGGCAACGATTTAGAGAACGTCGTTTGAGCCGTTGAGCTTCATCATGTCGACGAGACTTTTCACTCTTTGCGCATGTTGCTTGGTTGTCACCAACAGCGCATCAGGAGTGTCCACAATCACGATGTCATCCACCCCAATCAGAGACACGAGGCGTGAGCTTTGGCTGACGACAATGCCGCTCGAGCGCTCTGAGAGCACCAAGGTGTTCTCCCCCAAAATGGCGAGGTCACCCGGACCCTTCGCATGCATGCGAGCAAGGGCCGCAAAATCACCGACGTCGTCCCAACCAAACTCGCCCGGAATCACGAGCATGCCACCCGCGTCAGCCGTGGGCTCGGCAATCGCATAGTCGATGGCGACCTTCTCGATCTCGGGCCACACGCTGCCTAGCACCTCATCGCGCTGCGCAGTCCCCCATGCCGACGCAATCTCGCGCAGTTGAGAAGTGAGTTCAGGCTTTTCCTTCTCCAACAGCTCCATAAATACCGACGCCTTGGCAATGAACATGCCCGCATTCCACAAGAACCGCCCTGAAGCCACATATTCTTCGGCGGAAGCGAAATCGGGCTTCTCGACAAAGCGCTTCACCCGGGTCGCGTGGGGGGCACCATCAACTTTTTTGGGGTCCCCGACTTCGATGTATCCAAAAGCACTCGAGGGCTCACTGGGTCGGATACCAATCGTGACAAGCCAGCCTTCTGAGGCTGCCGCGACGCCTTCACGAACAGCTTCTCGGAATACGTTGTCATCAGAAATCACGTGGTCGGCAGCAAACGATCCCACGATGGCGTCGGGGTCTTCCGACTCGATAATCGCCACGGCGAGGCCAATGGCCGCGGTCGACTCTTTGGGTGAAGGTTCTGCGACCAGTTTGGTGTCGGCGAGCTCGGGCAGTTGGCGAGTGACTGCTTCGGTGTGAGCTTGACCGGTCACGACGACAATGCCTCCTGCTTTGACAAGAGGAGTCAGTCGGTCCCAGGTGTTACGCAGGAGAGTCTGGCCATTGCCTGACAGGTCATGCAAAAACTTGGGGTGATCGGCGCGCGAGAGTGGCCACAGCCGTGAGCCCACCCCGCCCGCAGGAATGATGGCGTGGAAGTGTTCGATGGGTGCTTCAGCCATGAAAGACCAGCTCCGTTCGCTTCGCCTATTTGCCTCACGAGCCTAGCGAGAATTACCCACAAACCCGGCGAGCTCACGGGTTGTCAAAAAGTCCTCGCTTCAACCTCGCTAGCTGAGAATGGGCGCTCAATGAGGTGTTTATGATGGGAAGCGAACTTCACGGAAGGCAAAACTGGTGACGACTTCGGTAAACCCCTCGTCTGCTCCCAGCGTCCAGATTTCCGCCCCTGCCCCGAGAAAGCGTTCTGTCATCCCCGGCGGAACTCTCTACCGCGGCAAAGAGGGAATGTGGTCGTGGGTGCTCCACCGCATTACTGGTGTGGGAATATACTTTTTCCTCCTCGTCCACATTTTGGACACTGCTCTCATTCGCGTCAGCCCAGAGGCCTACAACGCGGTGATTGGCGCCTACCAAACCCCGTTCATGGGTGTTGCTGAAGTGGGCCTAGTGGGAGCCATCGTCTTCCACGCCTTTAATGGTCTTCGCATCATTCTCGTGGACTTCTGGAATATTGGCACCCGCATTCAACGCCCCATGTTTTATGGCGTTTTAGGACTCTGGGTCGTCACTATGGCCGCCTTTACTCCCCGTCACTTGATGAACGTGTTTGGGTGGTGAACAGAATGAGCGTCACGATCGAAAAACCAAACGCCCCCATCCGTCGCCCGCGCAAGGGCATCAACTGGGAAAAGTGGGGCTGGATTTACATGCGCGTGTCCGGCATCGTGCTGGTCGTGCTGATTTTTGGCCACCTTTTTGTGAATCTCATGGTGGGTGAAGGGGTCAAAGCTATTGACTTCGCCTTCGTAGCTGGCAAGCTCGCAAACCCCTTCTGGGTGGTGTGGGACACCGCACTGCTGTGGCTCGCGTTGATTCACGGCGCCAACGGCATGCGGACTCTGGTGAACGACTACGCCACCAAAGCCACCATGCGAATGGTCCTTCACGGGGCCCTGCTCGTCTCGACTTTGGCGTTGCTGATTCTTGGCACCCTCACGATTTACGCTTTCGACCCCTGCCCCGCGGGAAGCCCGGCGGATCTTCTGCCGTCCTTCTGCAAAGCGGCAAACTAAAGGGATAGGACCCGATGACCACGAGCGAACAATCCGCTCCCGTGCGGAGTGAAACAGACGACAACGGCATCACCACGCATTACCACCAGTTCGATGTGGTGATTGTGGGCGCCGGTGGTGCGGGAATGCGTGCCGCTATCGAAGCGGGCCCCCACGCGAAAACCGCAGTGATTTCTAAGCTCTACCCAACCCGCTCCCACACTGGTGCAGCACAGGGGGGTATGGCAGCGGCGCTGGCCAACATCGAAGAAGACTCGTGGGAGTGGCACACCTTTGACACGGTGAAGGGTGGCGACTACTTGGTCGACCAAGATGCCGCCGAGATCCTCGCGAAGGAAGCCATTGACGCGGTGATTGACTTGGAGAACATGGGTCTGCCATTCAACCGCTCACCCGAGGGCAAGATCGACCAGCGCCGCTTCGGTGGCCACACCCGCGACCACGGGAAAGCGCCCGTGCGTCGCTCTTGCTATGCAGCCGACCGCACCGGTCACATGATTTTGCAGACTCTGTTTCAAAACTGTGTGAAGCTCGGTATCAACTTCTTCAACGAGTTCTATGTGCTCGACCTGATCATGGTCGACGACAAGAGCAAGCGGGCAAAAGCCGGAAAGCCTAAGCCTCGTCGCGCTGCCGGTGTGGTGGCTTACGAACTTGCCACCGGTGACATCCACGTCTTCCACGCCAAATCAGTGGTGTTTGCCACCGGTGGGTTTGGAAAGATTTATAAAACCACCTCGAACGCCCACACGCTGACCGGTGACGGTGTCGGCATCATCTGGCGCAAAGGCATTCCGCTAGAAGACATGGAGTTCTTCCAATTCCACCCCACCGGTTTGGCGGGCCTCGGCATTCTTCTCACAGAAGGTGCGCGCGGTGAAGGGGCAATTTTGCGCAACGCCTCGGGTGAGCGGTTCATGGAGCGCTATGCCCCCACCATCAAAGATCTCGCGCCCCGCGACATCATTGCCCGTTGCATGGTCCAGGAAGTGGCCGAGGGTCGCGGCGCTGGGCCGAACAAGGACTACGTGTTGCTTGACTGCACCCACCTGGGCGCCGAAGTACTGGAAACAAAACTTCCTGACATCACCGAGTTCGCCCGCACCTATTTGGGTGTCGACCCAGTGCACGAGCCTGTTCCGGTGATGCCCACCGCCCACTACGCGATGGGTGGCATCCCTACCAACATCAAGGCAGAAGTACTCGCCGATAACGACACCGTGATTCCTGGTCTCTACGCCGCAGGTGAGTGTGCGTGTGTGTCGGTTCATGGTTCAAACCGTTTGGGAACTAACTCGCTTCTAGACATTAACGTGTTTGGTAAGCGGGCAGGTCGCTACTCGGTGGAATACGCGAATAGTGCGGACTTCCCCGAGATACCCAAAGACCCTGCCGCTGAGGTTCGCTCGATGATTCAGACCACCCTGCAGGCAGACGGCGGGGAGCGCTTGGCCTCGATTCGTAAAGAACTGCAAGAAGAGATGGACAAGAACGCCCAGGTGTTCCGCACGGAGCAGTCGTTGACTGATGTGGGGGGAACGATTCACCGCCTGCGTGAGCGCTACAAGAACATTGGTATTCACGACCGCGGAAAGCGCTACAACACCGACTTGCTCGAAGCGATTGAGTTGGGCTTTTTGCTCGACATTGCTGAAGTGGTTGTCGCCTCTGCGAAAAACCGTAAGGAAAGCCGTGGCGGTCACATGCGCGATGACTACCCCGACCGTGACGACGAAAACTTCATGGTGCACACCATGGCGTACCTCACCGGTGATGCCAAGTCCGCGAATGTCGAGGACCACATCAGCATTGATTGGAAGCCCGTCGTGATTACGAACTACCAGCCGATGGAGAGGAAGTACTGATGTCGATGACCGATACCGCCGCTCCCCCGGCCGCAGCGGCCGAGGTTCCCTCGTTCACCTGCACCTTCATTATTCGCCGCTTCGACCCCGAAAAAGACGCCGAGCCGTACTGGCAAGACTTCGACGTCGAAATGTTCGCCACCGATCGTGTGCTCGATGGTCTGCACAAAATCAAATGGGAAATCGACGGGTCACTTTCCTTCCGTCGCAGCTGCGCCCACGGCATTTGCGGCTCAGACGCGATGCGCATCAACGGACGTAACCGTCTGGCGTGTAAGACCCTGATTAAAGACCTCGACGTGTCAGAACCCATCTACGTCGAAGCAATCAAGGGTCTACCGCTGGAAAAAGACCTCATCGTCGATATGGAGCCCTTCTTCGAGTCGTATCGTCAGGTTCAGCCGTTCTTGGTGGCCTCCGACAAGCCCGAGAAAGAGCGCCTGCAGTCGCCCGAGGACCGCGCGCGCTTTGATGACACCACCAAGTGCATCCTTTGCGCCGCGTGTACCTCAAGCTGCCCGGTGTTTTGGACCGACGGCCAATACTTTGGCCCGGCGGCGATTGTGAACGCCCACCGCTTCATTTTTGACTCCCGCGATGAGGCCGCCCAGGTGCGCCTCGACATCTTGAACGACAAAGAGGGTGTGTGGCGCTGCCGCACCACCTTCAACTGTTCAGAAGCCTGCCCCCGCGGCATTGAAGTCACCAAGGCCATTGCCGAAGTGAAGCAGGCGACTCTTCGCGGTCGCCCCTAATCGAACCCATGGTTCGTATCGCGTCGGTCAACGTCAACGGTATTCGCGCTGCCTTCCGCAAAGGCATGGCGGAGTGGCTCGCAACCTCCCAGGCAGACATTGTCACCCTGCAGGAAGTGCGAGCAGAAACCCCCGACGTCGAAGCACTGATTGATGATGGCTGGACCATCCTCCACGACTCCTGCTCGCAAAAAGGCCGTGCCGGAGTCGCCATCATCACTCGTCTTCCCGTCTCTGGCGAGCGCACTGAGATGGGTCCTGATTCGGTGGACACGTCAGGCAGGTGGCTCGAGGCAGACATCACCACCCCTTCGGGGAACACCCTCACGGTGGTGAGTGCGTATGTGCACTCGGGTGAGGCGGGAACGCCCAAGCAAGAGGCCAAATACGAATTTCTTGACCATATGCACACCCGCATGAGCGAACTCGGGAAATGCTCCGAGTACGCGGTGGTTACCGGGGATCTGAATGTGGGGCATCGGACGTTGGATATCAAAAACTGGAAAGGCAACCTCAAAAACGCGGGGTTCCTGCCAGAAGAGCGAGAGTATTTTGACCGCTGGTTGGGCCACGAAGGCGACGCCGACTACAACAGCGGCAGTAACGGCCGCTTTGTTGACGTGGGACGCAAATGGGCGGGCGAAGTAGAAGGCCCCTATTCGTGGTGGAGCTATCGCGGAAAAGCGTTTGACACCGACACCGGCTGGCGTATCGACTATCACCTCGCCACAGCAGCCCTGGCAAATACCGTCAACCACTACCAAATCGACCGGGCGCCCAGCTATGACACCCGCTGGTCAGATCACGCCCCCGTCGTCGCCGACTACGACGTCTAGTCGACTAGCCTTATCCGGATGGACGCGCGACTCTTCTCTGGAATGCAGCCTTCCGCTGATTCCCTCCACTTAGGCAACTACGCCGGAGCGCTCGTGCAATGGCGCGATATGCAAGACGCCTACGACGCCGTGTTCTGCGTCGTCGACCTTCACGCCATTACTGTTCCCCAAGACCCCGCAGCTCTGCGGGAGCAAACCCGTCGCACGGCCGCCCAATACATTGCCGCGGGAATTGACCCCGAACGCTCAATTCTGTTTGTGCAATCGCACGTGCCCGAACACACCCAACTCGCCTGGGTGCTCAACACCATCACGGCCTTCGGTGAAGCAAGCCGGATGACGCAGTTCAAAGACAAGTCACAAAAGCAGGGTGCCGACGCCTCCAGCGTCGGGCTTTTCACCTACCCCATCCTCCAAGCTGCCGACATTTTGCTCTATGACGCTGCGATTGTTCCGGTGGGCGAAGACCAGAGGCAACACATTGAACTCACCCGCGACCTCGCCGGACGGTTCAATCAACGATTTGGCGAGACGCTCGTGATTCCAGAAGCGAAAATCATGGAAGCGACCGCGAAAATCTATGACCTGCAAAACCCCGGGTCAAAAATGTCCAAGTCGGGTGAATCACCCCAAGGGATTTTGTGGCTTCTGGATGACGATGCGGTGTTGACCAAGAAGATCAAATCGGCCGTGACCGACACTGACCGGGACATTGTGTTCGACCCCATTAACAAGCCCGGTGTGAGCAATTTGCTCAGCATTTACTCGCTTGCCACCGGGATGAGTGCGAAAGAGTCCGAGGTCCACTTCGCCGGAAAGGGCTACGGAGATCTCAAGGGTGAGGTCGCAGAAGCGATGGTGTCAGTATTCGCTCCTATACGCGAGCGCACCCACGAGCTTCTCTCTGACCCTGCAGAACTCGACCGCCTGTTGGCGAGCGGAGCAGAACGCGCGCAAGAAATCGCGCAGACCACGCTCTCTCGGGTTTATGACGCGGTGGGTTTCCTCAAGGCTTCTCACTAGTCGTTAGGCTGTGCAGGTGAAGATTTCGGTCATTGGTTGTGGCTATTTGGGCGCTGTTCACGCGGCGGGTATGGCGAAGCTTGGTCACGAGGTTATTGGCGTTGATGTGGACCAGGCGAAAGTCGATTCTCTGAACGCCTCTCGTGCACCTTTTTTTGAACCTGGCTTCGATGAGCTCCTTTCCGAAGTCTCTGATTCTCTGTCTTTCTCAACAGACATGACGGTGTTGGCCGATGCCACGGTTCACTTTCTTGCCGTCGGAACCCCACAAAGCCCCTCGGGTGCGGCCGATATGACCTATGTCAATGACGCCGTGACGAAGCTCACCGCCTATCTCAAACCAGGTGACGTTGTCGTCGGTAAGTCCACTGTCCCCGTCGGTACCGCCCAGAGGCTCAGTGAAATAGTCCAGCCAACGGGTGCGAAGCTGATGTGGAACCCGGAGTTCTTGCGCGAAGGCTTCGCCGTTCAAGACACTCTGGCCCCCGATCGTCTGGTCTATGGCATCGCCGAAGGGGACACTGAGCTTGTTGCGATCTTGGATGAGGTCTATCGCCCGCTCATCGAGCATGAGACCCCCCGACTGGTCATGGACTATGCGACAGCGGAATTAGTGAAAGTCGCCGCCAACTCGTTTTTGGCAACCAAAATCTCGTTCATCAACGCGATGGCAGAAATCGCCGACGTCGTCGGTGCTGACGTCACCCAACTCGCTGATGCAATCGGACACGATTCGCGCATTGGGCGCCGATTCCTCAACGCCGGCATCGGTTTTGGTGGCGGCTGCCTCCCTAAAGACATCCGCGGGTTTATGAAACGCGCCGAAGAGTTGGGTGTGGGTCACGCGGTGGAGTTCCTCGACGATGTCGACCAGGTCAACCTGCGCCGGCGTCGGAGAGTCCATGACATTTTGGTCGAAGAGCTGGGTGGTCTCAAAGGCAAAACCGTGGCGGTGTGGGGGCTTGCGTTCAAACCGGACTCTGATGACATCCGGGATTCTCCCGCGCTAGACATCGCAGAGGGTATTGCTCGGGCTGGGGCGCACGTTCACGCGTTTGACCCGGAAGCGATGGGGCCCGCTGAAAGACGCATCGATGCTAGTGGCCTGGGTGACTTACTCACGCTCTCCGCCAGTGCGGAAGACGCCTTAGAGGGCGCCGATGCCCTCGTCGTGGCCACCGAGTGGGCCGAGTTTAGAAACTTCAACCCCAGCAGCGTCGCGTCTCGCGTCGTAATCGACGGCCGAAACTGCCTCGATCGCGAGGCGTGGAAAGCTGCAGGTTGGGTCTACCGGGGCATGGGACGTCGATAGTTCGTCCAAGAATTGGTAAACCCTATGGTCTCCTCAGGCCCTGTGCGTATACTCACAACCGATAACTAAATGCTCCGGGGTCGGTGAAAGTCCGAGCCGGCGGTGAAAGTCCGCGACCCGACTAGTGCACTATCGGCTAGGCGGTTGACTTGGTGAAATTCCAAGACCGACGGTTAAAGTCCGGATGGGAGGAGCACAGCTACGAAAACACACACCACAACGTGGTGTGTGGGCTACTTGTTCACCCCGGAGTCACCATCTGAAAGGCTCCCGGTGAAAGTCTCAACCGTCGCAGTGTCGATTAGTGAACTCGATGCGATGCGTCGCGCCCTCACCATCGCCGAAAAAGGCGCCCTGAATGGCGGAAACCCCCGCGTAGGTTGCGTGCTCTTAGATTCAGAAGGAACCGTCCTTGCTGAAGGTTTCCACTTGGGAGCGGGCCACCCCCACGCCGAAGTGGAAGCGCTTAGCGCTCTCACATCTCGCGGGCTCAGCGCCGAAGGGGCAACGGCAGTGGTGACTCTCGAGCCGTGCAACCACCACGGAAAGACGGGACCGTGCACGCAGGCACTCATTGACGCCGGCGTCTCCCGCGTGGTCTTCGCGGCAGCTGATCCCGGCGACGATTCTTCAGGTGGTGAGGCGGTGTTGCGCTCGGCAGGTATCGATGTCGTTGGTGGCGTCCTCGATGAGGAATCTCTGGAGCTCAATGAGCATTGGTTTTTTGCAACAGAACACGGCAGGCCGTTTGTGGCCGCAAAGTGGGCGCAGTCGCTCGATGGCCGTCACGCCGCAGCCGACTCCACCTCACAGTGGATCACCGGTGACGCATCTCGCGCGCGCGTTCACGAACAACGCTCTAAGTTTGGTGCGATTGCCGTGGGTACTTCGACCGCGCTGATTGACAACCCCTCTCTCACCGCGCGCGAAGGCGAAGGTCTGTATGACTCCCAGCCTCTCGCCGTGGTTATCGGCGAGCGCGAGATTCCCCAGGATGCCCGAGTCCGCTCGCACCCGGGAGGCTTCACACAGATTCGCTCCCACTCCCCCGCTGAGGTTCTCTCAGAGCTTTTCGACCAGGGAGTGCGTTCGGTGTATTTAGAGGGTGGGGCGACTCTCGTGAGTAGTTTCATCGCGCAGGACCTCGTCGACGAATTTCACATCACCATGGGCCCACTTCTTTTGGGTGGCCCTAAGGTCGCGGTCTCTGACATTGGGGTGGAGTCGATGGCTAACGCCAAACAGTTGACGATTACGAATGTTGAACAGCTAGGGGGCGACGTGTGGGTTACCGCCGTGCCTACCCGGCAGAGAAAGGACGGTGTCTGATGTTCACCGGCTTGATTGAAGAGCAAGGTCAGATTGTGAGCCGAGAACCATCAGGTGATGGTGAGCGCCTCACGGTGGCGGCACAGAAAGTCCTTGAGGGAAGCGAACACGGGGACTCCATTGCCGTCTCAGGCGTATGCCTCACCGTTATCGCAATGGACGAAGGCTCGTTTACGGCCGATGTTATGGCGGAGACGCTCCGTCACTCGGCCGCTGGGCAGTGGGTAGTGGGGCAATCGGTCAATCTCGAGCGTGCGGCGGCCGTCGGTGACCGCCTCGGTGGACACATAGTCCAAGGTCACATCGATGGGACGGCCGAAGTGCTCTCGGTTACACCTGGGGAAAAGTGGTCAGTGATTCGTTTGTCACTCTCCCCCGAGATTGCACCCCTCGTCGCCATGAAGGGCTCCATCGCCCTCGATGGTGTCTCGCTCACCGTATCGGCGGTGGGTCGTGACTGGTGTGAAGTGTCGTTGATTCCAGAAACCCTCGAAGTCACCACGATGGGCTCACTTCAGGTGGGGAATCGGGTGAACGTCGAAACCGACATCGTGGCTCGCCACGTACAACGTCTCATGGAAATGGGTAAGGAGGTCAGCGCATGATCGGAACCATTTCGGAAGCCCTCGAGCACCTACGCCAAGGGCGGCCTGTCATCGTCGTCGACGATGAGGCACGGGAGAACGAAGGGGACATTGTCCTGAGCGCCGAATTGGCCACCCCACAGTGGGTGGGCTGGACGATTCGACACAGCTCGGGGTACCTCTGTGCTCCGATGCCAGGAGAGTGGGCTGACCGTTTGGGCCTACCGATTATGGTGGAAAAGAGCCAGGACCCGAGATCCACTGCGTACACCATCTCGGTGGACGCAGCAGAGGGAATCGGCACCGGTATTAGTGCGTCCGATCGTGCCCGCACACTGCGCGTGCTCGCCGACCCACGTTCTACCCCGCAGGACCTGATTCGTCCCGGACACGTGTTGCCCTTGCGGGCGGTGAAGGGTGGGCTCATGGAGCGCGCCGGTCACACTGAAGCCACGGTGGCCTTGATGGAAATGGCGGGCCTCACCCCGGTCGGCATCATTGGTGAGGTCGTCGGTGACGATGGCGAGCTCTTACGTTTGCCCGAGTTATTGACTCTGGGTGAGCAAGAGGGAGTCCCGGTGATTACGATTGCCGAGCTCACCGAAGCCTACGATGCAGCACAATCACCGATGACGCAGTCGGGAAAGAAACCCGCACTGTCACACGACAGAGTCCTGTTCGAGGTGGAAACAAACGTGCCAACCGAACACGGAATGTTTAGCTTGCGTGCCTACCGGGACCGGGCAACCGGCGCTGACCACGTTGCGATTGTCTCGGGGGCACCCCACGATGGCATGTTGGTGCGACTGCACTCCGAATGTCTCACCGGTGAAGCACTGGGGTCACTCAAATGTGAATGTGGCCCGCAGCTGCGCAGTGCGATGGACACGATTCAGCGTGATGGCGGCGCGGTGTTGTATTTGCGGGGCCACGAAGGGCGTGGAATAGGGCTCATCAACAAACTGCGAGCCTACCGTCTGCAAGAGTCAGGCCTCGACACCCTGGATGCCAACTTGGCTTTGGGGTTGCCGGCTGACGCCCGCGATTACGGGGCTGCCGCCGCGATGCTCAAAGACATGGGGGTGACCCGGGCGAGGTTGCTGAGCAACAATCCCGAGAAAAAGCGCCAGCTAGAACAGCACGGCATCACCGTGGAACACCTGCAACCGCTTGTAGTCGGAGTCGGTGCTGAAAACTACGAATATTTGGAAGCAAAACGTGACCGGATGGGTCACTACCTCCCCGGCGGCCTTTCCACCGGTGTGATCACGCTTCCCCAGGAAGGAAAAAACTCATGAGCGGTACTGGACACAGCATCAGCACAGACGTCCCCGACGCAACGGGTCTCAAGGTAGCCATCGTCGCCGGATTGTGGCACGAGGACATCGCGAACGGCCTGATGGAAGGCGCCAGGCGCTTTCTCGCCCAAACAGGTGCGAGAGTGAGTGAAACGTGGGTACCCGGTAGTTTCGAACTGCCCCTGGCGTGTCAACACGCACTGCAATCAGGGGCCGACGCGGTCGTCGCCTTAGGTGTCATCGTGCGCGGGGGAACCCCCCACTTTGAATATGTGGCCTCTGCCGCCACCGATGGTCTTACCCGAGTAGCGCTTGATTCGGGTAAGCCGGTGGGTTTTGGTGTTCTCACGGTTGATGATGAGCAACAGGGCCTCGATCGCGCCGGGCTACCCGGTTCCAGCGAAGACAAGGGTGCTGAAGCGGCGGACGCTGCCGTGCGATTGGCGCTCACCCTCCGCGGCTAGAGATCATCTCGGGTGGGCGATGTACCCCCTCAGCGAAACTGCGCTCCCGGGCTGCCTGGGGGGTAGAGACTGGTGGTGGTTTAGCAAGTGACGAGGAGTGGCATATGAGTATGGGCTTTGGCCACCGCCGTTCCAGAAACGCTTACCAACCCGATGATTCGGGACCAAAGGCAACCTTCCGGCAACTGATGCCGTTCCTTCTTGAACACAAGAAGGTGCTCTCCGTTGTGATTGCCCTGAGTGCACTCGGCGCGTTCGCGTCGTTGGGCCAACCGCTTCTGGTCGCCACAGTCATCGGGCGAGTGGAAGCGGGTGAGCCTCTGGGGCTGCTTGTTGCAGGCCTTGTCGCCCTGGTCGTGATTTCAGCGTTGCTCTCGGGTTATCGCCACTATTTACTTCAGCGCACCGGTGAGGGCGTGGTGCTCTCATCCCGTAAGACACTGGTTCGGCGAATGCTCTTCTTGCCCATTCGCGAGTTTGACGAGCGGCGCACCGGCGACCTGGTGTCTCGTGTGGGTTCTGACACCACCCTTCTTCGCGCGGTACTCACCCAGGGACTCGTCGAAGCAATCGGTGGAGCACTGACCTTCATCGGTGCGGTCATCGCCATGTTGATTCTCGATAGCGTCCTCTTTAGCCTCACCATCGTGGTGGTCGCTGTGGCCGTCACCACCGTAGTGACCCTCTCACGACGCATTCGGGCGGCGTCCCGCAAAGCCCAAGACCGCGTGGGTGACCTCACAGCCAGTGTCGAGCGGGCCATTAGTGCTATTCGCACGGTTCGCGCTGCGAACGCTACTGATCGCGAAATCGGATCGATTGATCGCGACGCTGAGGGTGCTTACAAAATGGGCGTCGATGTCGCGAAGATTTCTGCTTTGGTCGTGCCCATCTCCGGTATCGCGCTGCAAGTGGCGTTTCTTGTGGTGTTGGGTGTGGGTGGATTCCGGGTCGCGAGTGGGGCCATCACCGTCGCGAGTCTCGTCGCGTTTATCCTTTTTCTCTTCATGATGATTATGCCCCTTGGTCAAGCCTTCGGAGCAGTGAACTCGGTCAATCAAGCACTCGGCGCACTGGGCCGTATCCAAGAAATCATCGACCTCCCCAGTGAGTCAGACGGCGATGCTGATGGCAGTGGCACAGCACCGACTCTCTCCGCGAAAACTCCGGCAATTGAGTTCTCCTCGGTGAGCTTCCGGTACCCCGAGCGCGCCCACAAAAACGAAGCAGAAAAAGTCGTGGCGCAAGAGCTGGGCGAAGTATCTGCCAGTCAAGGGCCGGTGCTGGAGGGGGTCTCGTTCTCGGTACCAATGGGCTCACGAGTTGCCCTGGTGGGGCCGAGCGGTGCTGGAAAGTCGACCATTTTCGCCCTAATTGAGCGCTTCTATGACCCCACCGAGGGGACTATTTCTCTTGGCGGAATCGATATTCGAAACATTGAGCGAGGCACCTTGCGCTCGATGTTGGGATATGTCGAACAAGACGCGCCTGTGTTGGCGGGATCCATTCGCGACAACCTTCTCCTCGCCGCACCCAATGCCTCAGAAGAGGAATGCCTCGCCGTAATTGCGGCTGTGAACCTTGACTCGGTGCTTGAGCGAGATCCAGCGGGACTCGATGCCCCCGTGGGTGAAGCAGGTGTGATGCTCTCCGGTGGTGAGCGTCAACGTCTCGCCATCGCCCGCGCGCTTCTGGCTGCACCACCTATTTTGTTGCTCGATGAATCCACGTCGTCCCTTGACGGGGTCAATGAACAACTCATGCGTGACGCCATTGACACGGTCTCAGAAGGACGCACCCTCATTGTAATTGCCCACCGCCTCTCCACCGTGGTCGATAGTGACCACATTGTGGTCTTAGAACAGGGTCGAGTGGTCGGAGAGGGCACCCACTCGGAGCTCGTGAAGTCAACCCTGCTTTATCGCGACTTAGCGAAGCATCAACTGCTGGTGTGAAGTGTGGCCCCGTGAGCAACAAGCTCGTTGAGGGCCTTCTCCCCGGTATCTGAGGCCACCGCTGCAATGAGGTCAGTCAACACTGTGACGTCTTGGCCTCCTGAGAGAGCGTCGAGGGCGCTCGCCCGAACGCAGTGATCGGTCGCAATACCCACCACGTCAACGCTAGTAATCCCGTGGGCCTCAAGAACCTCCTGAACGGTGTGGCCATCGTCGGTGATTCCTTCAAACATCGAATACGCGGGCTCGCCCTGGCCCTTCTTCACGTGCGCATCGACCTGGGTGATGTCGAGCTCGAGGTGATATTCAGCACCGAACGTGCCTGCCACGCAGTGCACCGGCCAGGTGTCCACAAAATTAGGCTCTGAATCAAGTGCGAAGTGCCCGCCGTTGTCACCCTCTGGGTTGTGCCAGTCGCGTGAAGCGATAACGACGCCATAGTCACCACGGTGCTGAGCCAGGTAGGCCGAAATCCCTCGGGCGACTGCTGTTCCGCCGTCGACGCCGAGGGCGCCCCCTTCGGTGAAGTCGTTCTGAACATCAACAATCAATAATCCGCGCATCGCTTACTCCGAGGTCGAACTAGGCTGTATACCCCAGTGTGCCAGGTTTTCTCCACACAAATAGAGGCCCTCCACGAGCTCATCGAGCTCATTACGCTGCACATCAGACACGCCAGGGCCCGAGACGTTGAGTGAAAAGGTGAGCGTCTCACCATCTGCTGCGGTGATGTAACCGGCGAGGCTTCTCACCCCCTCGATGCTTCCGGTCTTTGCTGACACGACACCAGCAGCGAGTGACCCCGATGATTGGAACCTTCTCTGCAGTGAACCCGTTTCCCCGGCAATCGGCAAAAAATCAGTGACGGGGCCGAGCTCCGGATCAGAAGCAATCTCGTGCAAGAGTGTTGTGATTGCCGCGGCACTGAGGCGATTGAGCGGGCTCAACCCTGACCCGTCTTGAAAGAACATTTCGGGCCACTGCGACTCATCCCAGCCGATTCCACCGCGAATAGCGGCCGTGTAGTCCGTCGTACCCTTTGCGATGGCGACTTCGCGAGCTAAAACTTCCGCCAAGGTGTTGTCGCTATCAAGAAGCATGGTGCCAATGAGCTCACTCAGTGGCGCTGACTCAATACGGGCCACTTCGACCGCATCAACGGGGCGAGAGCGGGCTCCCAGCTGCACCGGCGAATTGGGCTGTTCAGTGGTGAGTGCCTCTGCAAACCAGGCGTGTGCCCTGCCCTCGGGGTCAGTACTTCTCTTCCCTAGGCGAAGAGCCGGCATGTCCCGATCACCATCAACCTGAATTGACGTCACGGGTGCGACATAACCAAGCGACCACGCCCCTCTCCTCCACGACTCATCCCACGACTCAAATGAGTCATAGCGCGAGCCGTCCACACGGAGGACCTGGATCGGGGGAAGATCTTTCTCTGTCATGCCAGCGACGGTACTATGGGCGAGTTCGGCAAGAGAATGTCTGGTGCCGTAATAGTTGTTTCCTGGTGAGCGGGTGATGGTGGGATCTCCCCCGCCGACCAGCCATGCCTCACCTGAAGCATTAGCCCACACGCTGGTGATCAGTCGATGGTCAGGGCCAAGTACCCTCCACGCCGCGACTGCAGTGAAAAGCTTCTGCACACTCGCCGGAGGGACAAACTCGTCTTCATTCATCGCCCATAGCACTTGGGGATCCCCGCTCACCGCGAGCGCGCCTCGAAGTGTCAGAACTGAATCTTCAAGAAGCGGCGAGGTGACCTCGCAGGTGCGCACCCTCTGACTCGGGACAACTTCTGGGGACTCACGAGGCAGCACGACGACTTGCTCGTGAATTACAGACTCATCCGGCGCGGTCGCCACATCTTCTGCCACAGCGGGACGGCTAATCGTGCTGCCGAGTCCGGCTGCCAGAAGCCACACCAGAGCTGTCGCTGCCACCGCAAGGCCTCCCGAAAGGAGTCCTCTTTCACGGGGTGGCATATCGGGCACGCATTCAGCGTAGGAGACTGGAGCCGGCTGCGGGACTTGAACCCGCAACCTTCCGATTACAAGTCGGATGCGCTACCAATTGCGCCAAGCCGGCTACTGCTCAATTGAGCTCCCTCAGGATAGCGCGACCCGGCTGGTGAGACTCCCGCTCCAACTACACTGATGCCATGGCGGGCGCACCTCTCATCACGGTTGCCGTGGCCATGTTCAACTCCGCCGATGTCATTACCAATGCTCTCGAGTCGGTGTTCTCTCAGGACTGTGCAGACATCGAGGTCATCGTCGTCAACGACGGGTCCTCTGATGATTCACTGGAGGTTGCGCAATCAGTCAAGACTCGGGGCATCTCTACCGAATTCATCTCACACCCCTCCAATCAAGGCTTGGGCCCTGCCCGCAATACCGCACTTGCCCACGCCCGTGGTGACTACATCGTCTTTTTAGACTCAGACGACGAGCTTCTCCCAGGATCACTCCACGCCATCGCTTCGACAGCCGAGGCGTCACGGTCTGACATGCTTCTTGTGGGCTGTGTGGAGCGCAAACGCGGTAAAGACCGGCCCATGAATCCGCCTGCGCTGCTCTCTCGCGTGGCCTCGAGTCCTGAGCCGTGGAGACTCGAAGACCACCCTGAATTGTTCTTTTGGCCACCCTCCACCTGGGCGAAGGTCTACCGCAGAGAATTTCTCCTCAACAAAAAGATTGAATTCCCTCCTGGTTACCACCAGGACATCCCCTCCACTGTTGCCGCATTGTTGGAATCAGATTCCATTGGTGCTGTAGACCAGCCGTGTTATCTCTATATCCGCCGGGGTGAGGGCTCGAGCTCAACCCGCTCCAAGGGCACAAAAACCCTTGTGCGCATTGAACAAATCCAGCGCATCAGAAAGCGCCACGATGTCGGGATACTCTCCCCCACACTCAAGGCTCACCTGGTGGCTTTGGTGAGCATTCACCTGATCTGGGCAAACCGTGCGGCGTATCGCACCATGCCAAAAGAACTGCATGAGCAGTTCTATCTCGATAGCTCCCAGGAACTCTCGTGGTGGTGGCAGCACGCCCAGCCTGGGCCGGAAATAAATAGTGATGCTCTGCTGAACACGTCAGAGAGGCTGTACTTCACCCGCGCGTTACTGTCTGGCAGTTACGACCAGTGGAAGCGCGCGTTGGCCACACACCAGCAAAAACTCGCGTGGCGGCGGCGTTTTGACCTCTCGCGCTACGGCCTGTTCAAAAAGCGCTAATTACTCAGCTCCGTTGACATCGACCACGGAGGCCACGAACGCGGCCAAATCGGCAGGCGAGGCACCCTGGTAAGACTTTCCGTTCACGAGGACCGTTGGAGTTCCCTGAACCACAGAAATTTCTGAGTCACGCACGGGAATCGGTCCGGTTCCCATGGCACGAAGAGTGGCTTCTTCCACCCACCCGGCGAAGCGCTCATCTTTGATGCACGACTCCACTTCGGCAACGTTAGAGACTCCGGCGGACTCCACAATGCTCACGAGGTCACCATCCGAGAAGCTCACTTTGCCGGAGCGGGCCGGCTGGTTGAGAAGAAGCGCCTCATTCGCACCGAAGAACGAGTCGGGCTCGATATCAGCGACACAAGCAGCCACGTTGGCCGCACGAGTGGAATACCGCTGACCCGCCGTTTGGGGGTCGAGGAACGACAGCGGGTGGTATTCGATGGTGACCGTTCCTTCTCCCAACCACGCCTTGAACTGGTCCGAATACACCTCTTCAAAGTCACCACAGTGAGGGCAGGAGTAGTCGACGAACACGTCAATAGCCGCAACGCCTTCGGGGTTCTCGGCTGACACAACGGGAGTCGCGCCTGGTTCAAGAGCGGGGGTGCGCACAGCTCCAAAGTTTTGACCGATTTTTAAACCGTCCGACTGCATATTGCGCGGGCCAGCCACTTCTTCAGGCACAGAGGCGGTGATGAAGTAGGCCACGAGAGCGATGATGCCGACCACGGCCACTGCCACCGACGACTGAAAGAGAACCTTGCGCTGCTTGGACTGGCGGGCCTGCTGCTCGCGAATCTGACGGGCTTTTTCACGAGCCTCTTGACGCTTCTCGTTTTTTGTTTGGCGCTGTTCCACGGTCTACTCAGTTCCTTCGTGTGTGTGAAGTCTTCGTCGGGCCAACAAGGGTGGCTTCTCGACAGCCCACTTATCGTAGCGGGGGAATCTTCATTGTCGCTCGGAACCCTTCTCATGAAATACTGAAGCTAAGCACTCACGCCCAGTGATGAGCGTGTGCGCTCTATCACAACGGATCGTCCGGCACGTACCTGCCGGTGAAGGAGGAACAACCATGGCTACCGTCACCTTTGACAAGGCCACCCGGCTCTACCCGGGAACCGAAAAACCCGCTGTCGACTCTCTCGACCTCACCATCAACGACGGGGAATTTCTCGTCCTAGTGGGACCGTCTGGATGTGGAAAGTCGACCTCTCTGCGTATGCTCGCAGGCCTCGAAGAGGTCAACTCGGGCCGCATCATGATTGGTGACCGCGATGTCACCGACATTCCCCCCAAAGACCGCGACATCGCGATGGTCTTTCAAAACTATGCGCTCTACCCCCACATGACCGTTGCAGAAAACATGGGTTTTGCTCTCAAGATTGCTGGTGTTGACAAGGAAGAGCGCGCGAAGCGTGTGTTGGAAGCTGCGAAGCTTCTTGACTTGGAGCCGTACCTGGGTCGCAAGCCCAAGGCGCTCTCCGGTGGTCAGCGTCAGCGCGTAGCAATGGGCCGCGCAATTGTGCGTGAACCGCAAGTGTTCTTGATGGACGAGCCTCTCTCGAACTTGGATGCCAAGCTTCGCGTTCAGACCCGCACCCAGATTGCTTCTCTGCAACGCCGCCTCGGCGTCACCACGGTGTATGTGACACACGACCAGGTGGAAGCCCTCACCATGGGTGATCGGATCGCCGTGTTGAAAGACGGTGTCCTCCAGCAGGTAGGCACCCCCCGCGAGCTGTATGAGCGCCCCTCGAACGTGTTTGTCGCGGGCTTCATTGGCTCTCCGGCGATGAACATCTTTGACACGACCCTGGTTGATGGTGGGTTGAAGTTTGGTTCGGCAACGGTTCCTCTCGAGCGTGAGGCCACTGCCCACGCGAGCTCCAACTCGGTCACCGTGGGTGTCCGTCCCGAAGACATCGAGGTCAGCACGAAGGGCAATGGCATCAATGCGGTTGTCGACTTGGTGGAAGAACTTGGTGCTGATGGCTACCTCTACTGCCACGCTGACATCGACGGACAACAAACGGAGATTGTGGCCCGCGTCGATGGACGTGACCACCCGATGAAGGGCGACACTGTGGTGTTGGCCCCGGTTGACCGTCACGTGCACGTGTTCGACGCGTCAAGCGGCGAACGGCTCAATGCTGAAGTCGTCAGCGGCAAGTAACCAGACGTTCAGAACAATGGGGGTCGCGGCCTTGATACTGAGGCCGTGACCCCCTCACCTTTGTGAAAGACACGATGGCCCGTTCCCTCTCGATATCTGCGGCTGAACCCAGCCCTGAGCTGCTCGACCTGCCGTGGTCGACAGCACTAGAGCAGTGGCCAGAAGACACCATCGCCGCACTTCCCAAAGGTATTTCTCGGCACATTGTGCGCTTTGTTCACCTTGGTGAGCACATCGTCGCGGTCAAAGAAACCACCGAAGAGCTCGCGCGACGAGAATATGACCTGCTTCGCACACTCGAGAAGCTCGATGTGCCCTCCGTTGAACCGGTCGCGATTGTCTCAGGTCGGACAGATGGGCATGGGGAGCCTTTGCCTCCGGCGCTGGTGACACGACACCTAAAGTTCTCTCTTCCCTACCGCGCACTTTTCTCTCACACCCTGAGGCCAGAAACCGCACGGCGCCTCTCTGACGCCTTGGCGGTGCTCTTGGTGAAGCTCCACCTCGATGGCTTCTACTGGGGAGACGTGTCACTCTCCAACACACTCTTTCGCCGCGATGCAGGGGCGTTTGGTGCCTACCTCGTCGACGCCGAAACTGGGGTGCTTCACCCAGATGGTCTTTCTGATGGCCAACGAGAATCAGACCTCGAAATCGGTCGGGTGAATGTTGCCGGGGAACTGCTTGATTTGCAGGCGGGTGGCCGCTTGGATCAAGAAATCGACCCGGTTGAGATGTCGCAGTCGATCGTTGATTCGTATCGGGGCCTGTGGGAAGAGCTCACCGGGCCAGAAACGTTCGACCGGTCAGAGCGCTGGCGCATCGCGGAGCGCATTTCCCGGCTCAATAGCTTGGGCTTCGACATCGAAGAACTCACGATGGCCTCTGACGACACGGGCACAACCGTGTCGATTCAACCCAAAGTGGTCGACGCGGGCCACCATCAACGGCGTCTTATTCGCCTGACCGGTATTGATGCGGGTGAAAACCAGGCGAGGCAGCTTCTCAATGACCTCGACTCTTACAAGGCCACCTTCTACTCTGATGGCGACATTGATGAAGAGCAGCTCGCCCACGAATGGCTCACCAAAGTCTTTGAACCGGTAATTCGCGCGGTGCCGCGAGAACTGCGGGGCAAGCTCGAGGCCGCTGAGATGTTCTATCAACTACTGCATCACCGTGCGGCGATGTCACGGGCAGAAGACCGCGATGTGCCGCTTGCCGAGGCGATGGCGAACTACATCGAGGTGGAGCTTGCCCACCGGCGAGACGAAGCCACCGTGGTCGGGCCCCCCACAGAGGCCATCACGATGCCAAACCCGACCGTGGAAATCGACTGGCGCGACTTGGTCTAACTCGCTCGCTGGCGAGAGATTTCATAGAGGGCAATACCGCAGGCCACGCTGGCATTGAGTGACTCTGTTCTGGGGTCAAGCGGTATTGCCACGACCATGTCGCAGGTTTCTCGCACCAGTCGTGACAACCCGGCGCCCTCAGCCCCCACCACTAACACCACAGGCACATCACCCAATGAGACTTCAGGCAGTGACTGGCCAGTGTCACCGGCCAGACCGACGACGAAGAAGCCACGCTCTTTCAACGCCTTCAACGTATTTGTGAGGTTGGTGGCCATGGCGACGGGGGCGTGGCTGAGCTGACCCGCAGAGGTCTTCCACACCGCAGGGGTCACGCCCACACTGCGACGCTTTGGCACAATCACCCCGTGGCCGCCAAAAGCCGCCGCAGAGCGAATAATCGCGCCGAGGTTCCGAGGATCAGTGACACCGTCTGCTGCAACCAATAGTCCCTGGCCGCGGTCGAGGGCTTTCTCGGCGAGGTCGAGCGGGTCGAGGTAGCGGTAGGGCGGAACAGCGAGAACAACGCCCTGATGGACAACGTCTGATCCAGCCAGCCGGTCAATCTCTGGCTTAGTCGCCTCCATCACCGGAATGGAGCGTTTCTGAGCTAGCTGAAGGATCTCATTCACCCGCGCATCACGCTCAAGCTTCAGGGCAAGGGTGATTTGTGACACAGGGATTTTTGCCCGAAGGGCTTCGACGACGGGGTTTTTGCCACAGACCACGTGAGATTCGCTCGATGGGTCAGCGGCAGACTTTCTGGGGGCTCGCTGCGGTGAATCGGGACGAGAACGCTGCTTGTCCTTGTACCAGTGGCGGTCCGACGCCTTAGGGGTAGGGCCTTTCCCTTCTAATGCTTTTCGTCCGTGGCCTCCCGTGCCGGGGCGTTTGCCTGAGCTCTTCTTAACCACGAATACTCCACTCTGAACCGTTTTCCGTATCGACCACTTCAACCCCGGCGTCACTCAACACATCTCGAAGTGAATCGGCGAGGTCAAAGTTCTTTGCGGTGCGTGAGGCATTACGCGCTGCGATGACGGCCTCGACGACCCCAGAGAGTGCTTCACAGGCGTCTGAAGGAGAATCAGCCGACCACTGGTCTGATTCGGGGTTCAGCCCCAGCACATCCACCATCGCGATCACGGATGCGCGTAGCTCAGTCGCCCGTTGGGTGTTACCGCTGTCGAGTGCCTGATTTCCCGCCCGCACGCTCTCATGAAGAGTCGCGAGCGCCTGCGGAATAGAGAGATCATCATCCATCGCCCGGGCAAAATCGTCTGGAACCTCGGCACTCGCACCATGAAGACTCTCGCTGCGCTTCAAAAAACCCTCGATACGGCCGAAAGCCGCGGCTGCTTCGTCGAGGAACCCTTCGTGAACGTCGATATCCGAGCGGTAGTGGGCGGTGGCGAGGGCATAGCGAATGACGATCGGGCGTGCCCGGTCAAGCCAGTCGCTGGCGTAGATGCTGTTTCCCAAAGACTTCGACATCTTCTGGCCGTTTACCAACACCAAGGCACTGTGCAACCAGTGCCGAGCAAACGTATCGCCTGCCGCGCGTGACTGCGCGAGCTCATTTTCGTGGTGGGGAAAGCGCAGATCTAAGCCCCCGCCATGAATGTCGAATTCGGAGCCGAGGTAGCGCACCGACATGGCCGAACACTCGAGGTGCCATCCTGGGCGTCCTGCGCCCCATGGCGCGGGCCACTGGGCAGTCTCCGGCTCAGTGTCTTTGTGGCCTTTCCACAGCGCGAAGTCGTGCGGTGCTCTCTTAGCACTCCCGGAATCCGCGGAGGAGACCATATCCTCGGTTTTTTGTCTCGTGAGCTCGCCGTAGTTAGGCCACGATGCGACATCGAAGTAGACATCTCCCGAGCCATCGTCGGCCACATAAGCGTGGCCGCGCTCGATTAGACGCTCAATCAAAGACACCATGGCGGGAATATCGCCGGTGGCACGAGGCTCAAGCGCAGGTCGGCGGATACCGAGCGCGTCGCTGGCCTGGTGAAATTCACGCTCTACCCGTGAAGCCAACTGCCACCACGGTTGAGCCGATTCCGCGGATTTTTCAAGAATCTTGTCGTCAATGTCGGTGACGTTTCGCACCATGGTCACCTTGTAACCGCGGTATTCGAGCCAGCGCCACCAGATGTCATAGACCAGTGCACTGCGAAGGTGGCCAATGTGAGGCTGTGATTGAACCGTCGGGCCGCAGACATAGATCGACACCTGCCCTGGTGTGATGGGCGCGAAGTCGACTACTGCCTGTTGCAGGGAGTCATAGAGCCGGACGGACACCCATTCATGCTACTTGGCGGGGTGGTGGCTAGCTCAGTGGCGCACCACGAGGGCCTGAGCGATAGCCGCAGCACCCTCCCCTCGACCGGTCAGCCCCAAGCCATCCGTGGTGGTCGCCGACACGTGAACGGGCGCTCCCACCATCTCACTCAGCTGCTTACCCATCTGCTCTCGAACGGCACCGAGTCGCGGGTCGTTGCCGATGTATTGAACGGCGACAGATTGGGGCGAATAGCCTGCCTCGCGCACCATTTCAAGCGCCGTTTCCAAAAATACGCTCGAGGAGACTCCGGCATTTTCGGGTCGCGCGGAGCCAAAGTGAGTGCCTAGGTCCCCCAGGCTCGCAGCGCTCAGGAGCGCGTCGGTGATGGCGTGGAGAACAACGTCCCCGTCACTGTGGCCGGCGAGACCCCTGTCGCTCTCGAAGGTCATTCCCCCCACAACGAGCGATTCGCCTTCCTCGAAGCGGTGCACATCGATACCTACTCCGGTGAAAACGTTGGGGGGTGTGGGCGAGAGGCGTGAGGCCAACACCTCAAGGTCGTGGGGGTAGGTCACCTTGAGTGCGTCACGATGTCCCTCCACCGAGATCACATCAACTCCGGAGGCGCGAAGAACTTCCGCATCATCTGTGGCGTCACCTTCAAACACCGAGAATGCTGCCCGCAACGTGACTGCATCAAAACCTTGAGGAGTTTGTGTGATTGCGAGTCCATCGCGATCAATGGCGGCTGAGGTGACACCTGTTTCGCGGTTTCGCGGAACCATCGTGTCCACGACATCAAGCGTTGGAATAACTCCTTTAGCGCCAGAGGTCACCGCGCCAGTGACCCGCGAGAACACTTCGGTGGGCGTGAGGGCACGCGCAGCGTCGTGAATCAAGACGATTTCGCTATTTGTCGAAACAGCGCCGAGTCCGCGTCGAACGCTCTCGGTCCGACTCGTCCCACCCGCGACCACACTGAGGCCAGCATCGCCGCCCAATATTCCTCGAGCAAGCTCGCGTGCCGGCTCAACCCAGGCCTCAGGAGCGACAACAACCACCTGTGGCAGGGGCGAAAGCCCTCTCACTGCTTGAAGGCTATGCTCCAGAAGAGTTTGTCCAGCAAGATCCACAAAAGCCTTGGGGCGGGGTGATCCGAGACGTTCGCCGCTTCCTGCGGCGACCACAATCACCGAAATGGTCACCGCTGAAAAATCCGCTAAGAGGCGAGTACTTCGTCGAGAGTTTGAGAAGCCTTCTCCTCGTCGGTCTTCTCAGCCAAAGCAAGCTCTGAAATCAGAATCTGACGGGCTTTTGCGAGCATGCGCTTTTCACCAGCCGACAAACCTCGGTCTTGGTCGCGGCGCCACAGGTCACGGACCACCTCAGAAACCTTGATGACGTCACCTGAGGCAAGCTTCTCCAGGTTGGCCTTGTAACGGCGAGACCAGTTGGTGGGCTCTTCTACGAAGGGCTGGCGCAGAACGTCGAAGACCTGGTTCACCCCGTCGCGACCGATGACGTCACGCACACCCACCAAGTCAACGTTTTCCGCGGGAACCTCGATAGTGAGGTCACCCTGCTTGACATTTAGCTTCAGATACAGCTTCTTTTCGCCTTTGATAGTCCGTTGCTTGACTTCGGTAATGGTGGCGGCACCGTGGTGGGGGTAAACGACGGTTTCTCCGACTTCAAACTGCATGCAAACGTCCCTTCGACAAATTCCCATTTTATCACAGCACCCCTGCTACGATTACGCCCCCAGTGGCCGCTCCCACAAGCGAAAACAGTCGACTAGGCTGGGGTTATTCGACTCTCACACCCACGCGGTGTCGGCTCTGGAGGACAGTTAGTTACCGTGCGCACCTCTCTCGCTCGCTTCGTTGGAATCAGCTCTCTTGCAACCGTTCTGCTTTCTGGCTGCACCTTCACCGCTGAAATTGCAAACTTGGAACCGTACGACCCCTCAGACGGTGTCGGGGCGACCCTCGATGATGTCGCCGTTCGAAACGCCATGCTGATCACCTCAGATGGTGGCGAAGCGAACCTCGTGATGACCGTAGTCAACGAATCGGGCGAAGACACCGAATTGGTGGTCCAATTTGGCGAAGGCGATAGCCGTCAAACCGCTACCTTGGTGCTTCCTGCTCAGCCCGAACTCACCCAGGTGGGCACATCTCTGGATAACCAACTGGTCGTCGAAGACGCCGACTTGATTGCGGGAGCGCTCTACCCCGTGTATTTCCAACATGGCACTGTCCAGGGCGAGCAGTTGAACGTGCCCGTTCTCGATGGCACTCTGCCCGAGTACGAACTCCTCGTTCCCTAGTTCGCTTCAAACCGGTAGCCCAAACCGCGCACCGTTACGATGACGGTGGGTTCTGAGGGCACTTTTTCAATCTTTGAGCGCAACCGCTTGATGTGAACATCAAGAGTCTTGGTGTCACCGAAGTAATCAGACCCCCACACCCGGTCGATAATCTGACCGCGGGTGAGTACCCGTCCGGCGTTCAGCATCAGCAACTCCAGTAGCTCGAACTCTTTGAGTGGAAGCGATACTGGCTCACCATTCACACTCACGTGATGGCGGTCACTATCCAGCCGAATGCCGTGAAACTCCAGTGCGCCATCGCCGCTGTCCTCCTCTGAGGGCTTACGGCGCAGGACAGCGCGAATACGGGCCAGTAACTCTCTCGTGGAGTAGGGCTTGGTGATGTAGTCGTCCGCGCCCAGCTCGAGCCCCACCACGATGTCGACTTCTGAGTCTTTGGCTGTGAGCATGATGATGGGCACTTTGGAGTGCACGCGCACTTCTCGACACACTTCTGTGCCGGGCATTCCCGGCAACATCAGATCCAGCAACACCAGGTCAACGTTGTCGTTTAGTGCTCGGCTGACCGCATCAGAGCCATTGTCAACACTGATGACGGTGTAACCCTCGTGTTGGAGCAGATATTCAAGAGGTTCTCTCAATGAGCGTTCGTCCTCAACGACCAATATCGTGCTCATGCGTGTCCCTGAGTAATCGTGATTTCCTCGGTGATGGGCTCTTGTTCAGGGCTGGTGGCGATGAACTGGGCGGGTCGAGTCTTTGCCGAGCGGGGCCGCTGCGAGGGAACCACGGTCGGAATTTGGTTGGGCTTCGTGGCGGTATCTTCCGGCTCGACCGTGTCCAATTTGATGGTGAAAGTCGATCCCCGCCCGGGGTGTGACCACACTCGAACTTCGCCACGGTGATTTTGGACGACGTGTTTCACGATGCTCAGGCCCAAACCAGAGCCCCCTTTTTCTCGGGTTCTCGCGGGGTCACCTCGATAAAAACGCTCAAAAATGCGACCCAATTCTCCGGCTGGAATGCCAACGCCCTGGTCAGTTACTGAGATTTCGACTTTGTCGTCTCTCACCACGACACCCACACCGACGCGGTCTGGTGCGTGAGAGTAGTTGATGGCGTTTCGCACGAGATTGTGAACGGCGTTGACAAGAGACGTCTTGTCACCCTTGACAATGGCACCAGAGCGGGCCTGCACCAATAACTCGATACCTGCCGACTCCGCTAAGACACGGTTAGCATCCACGGCTTCATTCACGACGTCGTCAATGGAGACTCGAGAGTTCGCTTCGGGGGCTCCGAGCGACTGCAGTTTCGACAGCTCGATGATGTCGCCCGTGAGCTCAGCCAGTCTCGCTGCCTCCCGCTCCAAGCTCGCCGCAAACTTTCGCACCTGTGCGGGATCATCGGCCGACATCGAGAGTGTTTCAGCGAGAAGCGATACGGCACCAATGGGAGTTTTCAGCTCGTGGGAAATATTGGCGATGAAATCACGTCGTACATTGTCGATTCGGTAAATGTCGGTGCGATCATCGGCCACCAGCAGTGTGAACTTTGACCCCAGAGGCGCTACCCGCACCATGAGGTGCAGCACATTCCCATCGCCACGAGTGAGTTCAAACTCTTCTTGAAGCGTCGAGCCTTTGAGCTTGGCCCGGGCAATCAGGTCTTTGATTTGATCGATCGCCACTTCGCGGTCTTCGACAATGCCAAGCTTGGTCGCTGCTCGCGACGCACGAAGCACCTGGTTGTTTTGGTCGAGCACAAGGCCGTTGGCACCGATGACTTCCAAAGCGGTGTCGAGGCCATCTGGCATGAGATCACGGTCTATACCGCCGCCGGAGTTC
>Ga0233451_10000185_pt1 | contig 67666 bp, 61 predicted proteins | sample 011ome_29_FD_183052 | JGI IMG/M metagenome (GOLD analysis project Ga0233451, IMG submission 183052) | Coastal salt marsh microbial communities from the Groves Creek Marsh, Skidaway Island, Georgia - 011504CT (spades assembly) | ecosystem: Environmental > Aquatic > Marine > Intertidal zone >... | reverse complement strand
ATATCACCAAGCTGCAGAAAGTTGCCAAGCATAACCAAACAGAAGTAGAAATTTTGATAGCTGATTCAGATGATGAAAGTGCTTTAGATCAATTAACTTCAAGAGCAAGGGTGATCTTGTCTACCACCGGGCCTTTTCACAGATATGGATCTAAATTGGTGGCATCCTGCATCAAGAATCACACTCATTATGTAGATATTACAGGTGAAAATTTTTGGGTTAAGGGCTTAATAGAAAAGCATCATGCAGAGGCGTCAGCAAAAGGCATAAGAATTATTCCTTCCTGTGGATTTGATTCAATACCATCTGATTTGGGAGCTTTTTTTTCAGCTAAAGCTGTTGGTAAGCCAATTAAAAGAATCGAATCATTTCATTCATATGAGGGCGGCGCATCTGGAGGAACCCTTGAGACCATGTTTTCTATGGCAGATTTGGATCTCGGAGATGATCTTACAGACCCTTTTTTACTTAATCCAAAAGACTCCTATTCTGAGCAGCAAAGGCAACTTAGTTCTGACAGAGTAGGTATTGCCAAAAAACCTCAAATCAATGCATGGTCAGGACCCTTTATTATGGCCACTGCAAATACCAGGGTTGTTAGAAGGACTGAGGCTTTACTAGCATTGCGACAGGAATCTTATGGTGCTGATTTTACATATCAAGAGTATGCCTTTCATAAAAGCTGGATCAGCGCAGTCAAATCCCTTGTGCTGACTGGTTTTTCTGTGTTGGTCCTTCTCTCCCCATTAAAAAGACTTGTGAAACCCTTTTTGCCGAAGCCTGGTGAAGGGCCCTCTGAGACTATTCAAGAGAATGGGTGGTTTGATTGTAAATATATAGTTGAAACAGATGATGGCTCTATGTCTGTATTCAATATGAATGGCAAAGGAGATCCAGGCTATAAAGTGACCTCAAAATTAGTTTCTGAATGTGCACTTTGTTTGATTGAGGATGAAGATGCTCTTCCAGGCGGAAAAGGTTATGGAGGCATACTTACCAGCGCCTCAGGCCTAGGCAATCCTTTGATTGCTCGGCTGAGTAAAGTGGGAATAAATTTTAATGGCCCACTTTGATTTTTTGGATAAATCACTTAATCTAAAAATTAATAGATTATCTAACAAACTGTGCATGAAACTATATATCCTTTTCTTTATATTTTTATCTATGAATTTATTTTCTCAACCCCTCAACGATCCGAGTGATTGGAGGGGCATAACCGATCAAGTGATGGGCGGACTGTCAGAATTAATCATCCAGCATGATGATGACGTTTTTTATATGAGTGGTAATGTTTCCACCGATAATAATGGCGGATTTGTAAGGCTTTCCAATAGAATTGATATTAATAACAATGATTTCGTAGGTATTAGATTTAAAGCAAGAGGAAATAATGAGGCTTATGAAATCCATGTCACTCTCAAGGGGCTAAAAATTCCCCCATGGTCTTATTTTAGCCAGTCATTTGATGTAACAAATGAATGGCAAGAGTACGAGATATTTTTTAGAGATCTAAAAAGAAGTTCTGGCTTTTCAGCAGCCTCAATGAAAGCAAAAAATATTAGAGATTTAAGCATAGCGGGGTTTGGAAGAGATTTTGAGGTGGATTTAGCCATTAAGGAAATTAGCCTAATCACAAATTGAATTAATCACTGCTCTCTTTTTCAAATTCTTTTAAGTATCTTTCATAATCTTCCCACTCATGGGGAGTTCCAGCTCTGGGTCTTTGAATATTACTTGCACGTTCAAGGGCTTTAGTGGAAAGCTTGCTAGGGTTTTCTTTAAAAAATTTTCTAAATGTCTGTTGAATTAAGTTTTTCATCTTTCAATAATCTTTATTAGCTTTTTCATGAAGCGCTTTAAAGTTTTTGCAGAATCTTTGTCATTAAAAGCCTCAACGATCTCCGAATGCGAGTAGCCATCCCAAAAAGTTATTTGATGAAAATCTTCAAGCTTTATGAGCTCTATGGAAGCAGAGTCTGGATTACCTGAATCTATTATATAAATTGAAATTTGTTTTTCATCCAGCTTAATGCTGATGTTTTGATAACTAGAAAAATATGATTTATAAAGATTTTCAACTCTTTGATTAAAGCTATAAGACTGCATCACACATTTGAATCCAACTGAGTTATTTAGAAGATGTAGAATCCCTCAAATTTTTAATCTTCTCTAAACTAATCCTATCTTTTAAGCTCATCACCAAAGCTGCAATGGACAAAACTAAGATTGCAGTTGCTTCTCCCAACACAACAAAAGCATCCATTTCTTTACTTTGCATAACTATCAGCCTACAAAGTGCTGTAATAGCAATAATGATTGGCAAGGTCACAGGAATTCTGTTGGTGCTGTAAAAAGCTCCAACCATTCCAATGATTTCAACATATATAAATAACATGAATAGATCAGGCAGAGTGATCGCTTTAGCCAAAAACATGTCATATATATATAGGGCTGATGCTATGCAAGTGGCAATGCCAATAATAGCTAAGAGCAACTTCTCACTAGCAATGGTTGTCCAATGCAATCTTTTATCGAGTTGAGATTGTTTATTTTCCATGACTTAATCATACCAAATGAAACATGAATAAAAGATATTTTTTAATTTTTTGTTTTAAAGCAGGAACTTTGATAAAAAATATTGATTCTATTACCCTGGAGTGATGCTATTTACAGCTGACGAATAGCATCGATCATAATCTGTACTTTATTAGGATTAATATCTGGGGTAATGCCATGACCAAGATTAAAAATAAAACCTGGATAGTCATGCATGATGTTGCAGATTTTTTGGGTTTCTTTCCAAATTAACTCATCTGACTTAAGAAGCACTTTTGGATCCAGGTTTCCCTGAATAGCATACTGATTGTTTAAATCTTGAGAAACACTTTTTATATCTTCTTGCCAATATAGGCTAATGCATGAAATATCTTGAAAAAGTATTTCTTTTATTTTCTTATTTGGTGATTTTTCAAATAAGATAATTGGTACATTCGCAGTAACAGGATCAGCTTTCAAAAGCTTCGTTACAGCTCGAGTGTGTTGAAGAGAAAATTTTTCTAACTCAGCGCTAGATAATAAATCTGCCCAGGAATCAAAAATCTGCAGAGCATTCACACCACTCAAAACCTGTTGTCTTAAATATTCATAACAAGCTTGACTTAGAATTTCTAAAAATTCTTGGATTGAATCTGGATGCTCCATTATAAAACTTTTAGTTTTTTTGAAATCCTTTGAGCCTCCACCTTCTATTGAATAAGCTGCAAGTGTCCAGGGGCTGCCGCAAAAACCAATTAGAGGTATACCCTCTGGTAATTGTTTTCTTGTCTCTTCAACCGCTTTAAAAACGTAGTTCAGATTTTCTAAATCAAAAGGTATCAATTTTTTAATATCTTGGGGGGATGAAATTGGGTTACTAAATTTTGGTCCTTCACCCTCTTGAAAAGCTAGGCCAAGATCGAATGCATCGGGTATTGTAAGAATATCTGAAAAAAGAATAGAGGCATCTAAATCAAATCTATTAATAGGCTGCAATGCCAGTTCTGCACATGTTTGAGGCTGTTTGCACATGTCGAGAAAGTTAGAATAATTCTTTCTAATCTTTTGATATTCAGGCAAATATCTTCCTGCTTGACGCATAAACCATACTGGTGGGATAGAGTTAGGCTGGCGATTAAGAGCCTTCAAAAACTTAGAATCTTTCATTTATGAAACGAATTGTATGATACTTTTAGCAGCTTCTCTTCCTTCCCAGATAGCAGTTACGACTAAATCAGACCCTCTGACCATATCTCCACCTGAAAAAATCTTTGGATTAGAAGTCTGAAATTTTAATTCTTGTTTTTCTGGAGCAACCACTAAGCCAGATTTATCAATGTGAATTTTAAAATCATCAAACCAGTTCGCTGGACTAGACCTAAAACCGAAAGCAATTACAACTTCATCAGCAGGATAAATTGTTTCACTACCTTGAATTGGAACAGGTACCCGTCTTCCATTTTGATCAGGTTCACCTAGTTTAGTTTGTATGGTTTTAATGCCTTCAACCTTTTGGTTGCCAATGATTTCTATTGGTTGGATATTAAATTTAAATATAACACCTTCTTCTTTAGCGTTGACAACTTCTCTTCTGGAGCCAGGCATATTTTCCTCATCTCTTCTGTATAAGCAAGTCACAGATTTTGCTCCTTGTCTTATAGCAGTTCTATTGCAGTCCATTGCAGTATCTCCACCACCCAAGATAACAACATCCTTCCCATTCAAATTAATGTAGTCAGATTCTTTTTGTTGAAACTTTAAAAGATGGTTTGTATTTCCGATTAGGTAATCAATTGCTTTGTGTACTTGCGGCAAATCTTCTCCTTTAAATCCTCCCTCCAAGGAAGTGTAGGTTCCCATACCCAAAAACACCGCATCATACCTCTCATATAATTTTTTGAAAGAAATATCTTTTCCAACTTCTTTATTAAGATGAAATTTAATACCCATTTCTTCAAGCAGTTTTCGACGTCTTCGAACCACGCTTTTTTCAAGCTTAAATTCTGGAATTCCAAATGTCAGCAAGCCACCAATTTCTGGGTGTTTGTCATATACATCACAATTAATTCCAGCTCGTATCAGCACATCTGCGCACCCAATGCCTGCAGGCCCAGCCCCAACAATTGCAACCTTTTTATTGGTCCAAGTCCTACTACTTAGATCAGGCTTCCACCCCATTTCAATTGCAGTATCTGTTATATATTTCTCAATGTTGCCTATACTCACAGCACCAAAACCATCATTGAGAGTACAAGCTCCTTCACATAATCGGTCCTGAGGACAAACCCGACCACACATCTCTGGCAGAGAATTTGTTTGGTGGCATAAATCAGCCGCCTCCATAATATTGCCATCGTTGACGAGCTTTAACCAATCCGGGATATAGTTATGAACAGGACATTTCCACTCACAGTATGGGTTTCCACAATCTAAGCAACGATGAGATTGATTTGATGCCTCGGATTGGTTGTAATCACCATAAATTTCTACAAAATTAATTTTTCTTTCTTCAATGTTTTTCTTTTTTGGATCATAACGACCAACATCTAGAAACTGAAAATCATTTTTTAGAGGAACATGCTCTACGTACTCTGATCTCGATTTAAAATTTTCAGAAGATTGTATGGTTGATACAGGAATAGTGCTCTGGCTTAAAAGCTCTTTGCGCCATTCATAAAGCATGACTTTTGCTTCTTCAAGATCCGTAATGGGGGCAAATGATTTGGTTTTATATTTTCTATTCAATCTAATTTTTCCATAAAAATATGGAGAGCGCGGCTGAGTAAAAAGCAATAAACCTTTTTCAATTTGATATTGTTTATTTTTTACGCTCATAAATTTTTTTGTTACATCTAGTATGTATGACATAGTATGACATTATTGTGTTAATATGCATAATTCAATGGCGCAACAAAACTCAAATATATCGCTTTACCAAGAATCTCAAGCCAAGGATAACTGTGGTTTTGGGCTGATAGTTAATCGTCATGGAGAGCAAAATAGAGAGGTTGTAAAACGCTCAATTGCTGGCTTAACAAGTATGACGCATCGGGGTGCGATTGGGGCAGATGGCAAAACTGGTGACGGCTGCGGTCTTTTATTTGATTTAAATCAAAAGTTTTTCCATGAAAAAATTAAGAAAGAATTTAAATTTCAATTACCCGAATTATTCGGCATAGCCCAAATTTTTTCATCCGCTGATCTTGATAAAGATCTTCCTGCAATTAAAAAAATATTAGAATCTGAAAATTTAATCTTTCAATGCATCCGAGAGGTACCGATTAATAAGTCTGTTCTCGGTGAAATAGCTCTCGAATCTCTTCCCAAAATTAATCAAATATTTATTACACCAATCTCAAAGGATTTTAATAAAGAGAGGTTTGAGTCATGCCTTCTTCAAGCTAGAAAAAAAATTGAAGAATTGCATAACAATGATGAAAAATTATATATCTGTAGCATGTCTAGCCAAACCATTGTTTATAAGGGTTTGATGCTACCTGATGCAATTAGTAAATTTTATGAAGACTTATCCAAAAAATCTTTTACTGCCAAGATTTGTTTATTCCATCAAAGATTTTCTACAAATACTCAACCAAGGTGGCATTTAGCTCAACCTTTCAGACTGCTAGCTCATAACGGAGAAATCAATGCGATTCGTGGAAATAGAAATTGGGTCAAGGCTCGCGCCTCAAAATTCTCTACCCCCCTTATCCCTGGTATAGGTCAATTCAAATACCTTGTTAATGAAGCAGGATCGGATTCATCTGCCTTAGATAATATGATTGAGCTGCTTGTTAAAGGTGGAATAAACTTCTTTAGATCAATTCGTATGGTATTACCTCCTGCCTGGCAAAATATTCACACCATGGATCCAGAGGTCAGAGCTTTTCATGAATACAATTCTATGCATATGGAAGCATGGGATGGTCCTGCGGGGATTGTTATGTCCGATGGCAAGTGGGCAATCTGTGTGTTGGATAGAAATGGTTTAAGACCAGCTAGATACCAAATACTCACCAATGGAATGATCACAGTAGCATCTGAAACAGGCATTTATCCAGTTGCTGATGAAGAAATTCTTCAAAAAGGACGATTAAGCCCAGGTGGGATTTTTGCAGTAAATACTGAGTCTGGTGAAATCCTAGATCAAAGGATGGTTGATGATCAATTAAAACAAAGAAAGCCTTACCGAGAGTGGTTAAAAAAATCTGCCATTTATCTTGAGTCCTCTTTAGATGCATTTGAGGGTCCAGGAATCAAAAAAATTCCACACTCAGAATTTATAAAATCATCAAAGCTATTCTCTCTGTTTAATGAAGAGAGAGTGTCTGTTATAAAACCACTTGCCCTTGATGGTATTGAAGGTACTGGTTCGATGGGTGATGACACAGCCTTGGCAGTTCTAAGCTCAATGCCAAGATCTATATATGATTTTTTTAGGCAACAATTTGCACAGGTAACGAATCCGCCAATTGACTCTTTAAGAGAGTCAAGCGTTATGTCCCTGGAGGCATGCTTTGGGCCTGAGTTAAATATTTTTGAAGAGTCAAAAGATCATGCCAAAAGAATTGTGAGCACATCCCCAGTTCTGTCACATAAAAAACTTTTAGCCTTACTAAAAAACCCTTATTTTTCATCTAAAAATTTTGATCTGCAGTATTCAATGCAATCAAACCTTCAGGATGCTTTGCATGCATTAACAAAAAAAGTTGTAGCTGCTGTGCAAAAAGGTGAAGTAATCATCCATTTAAATGAGAAATTACCTGATAATAATAAGCTATCAATTAATGCTTTACTTGCAGTTGGTTGCATACATCAGGAACTTGTTAAGCTTGGCTTGAGATCTGACGCTAACTTAATCGTGAGCTCTGCCACAGCTAGAGACACTCATCAAATAGCATGCTTATTAAGTTTTGGAGCCACCGCAGTTTTTCCATGGCTGGCTTTTCAAACTATATTAGATTTAACTCATCGCAAGGAACTAAAAGGTAGTCCAACAGCTAATTGTGCTCGATATCGAAAAGGTATTAATAAGGGGCTTTTAAAAATTATTTCTAAAATTGGTATCTCTACAATTTCAAGCTATCGAGGCTCTCAATTGCATGAAATTGTTGGCTTAAACTCAGATGTTGTTGATTTATCTTTTACTAATACTGTGAGCAGGGTAGGCGGAAAGACCTTCGATGATCTAGATGCTGAAATGCGATCTTTGAACAAATATGCGAATTCTAATGTAAGTGAAATCGGCCTTGGAGGATTATTAAAATTTGTTCATGGTGGGGAATATCACGCCTATAACCCTGAGGTTGTAAAAAAACTTCAAGAAGCAGTTAGCTCAGGCTCGCAACAATCTTATGAAGATTACGCTAGCCTTGTGAATGAAAGAGATCCCGCAATGCTTAGAGATTTGATGGAGTTAAAATTTCCCTCTAAACCAAAAAAGGTTGAGCCCTATGATACAAAAGAGCTACTAAAAAAGTTTGATTCTGCAGGTATGAGTCTTGGTGCCTTATCTCCAGATGCTCATGAAACTCTAGCCGAAGCGATGAATAGCATGGGTGCAAGATCAAATTCTGGAGAGGGTGGAGAGGCCAAAGAGAGATATGGGACCTCAAAGATGTCAAAAATAAAACAAGTAGCTTCAGGTCGATTTGGTGTAACGCCTGAATATTTAGTGAATGCTGAGGTATTGCAAATAAAAATAGCGCAGGGCGCAAAACCAGGCGAGGGCGGACAACTTCCTGGGGGTAAAGTAAATGGGTTAATTGCAAAATTGAGATATTCAACCCCTGGAATTACCTTAATATCCCCACCACCGCATCATGATATTTATTCTATTGAGGACTTGGCTCAATTAATCTTTGATCTAAAGCAGGTAAATTCAAAAGCATTGGTTTCTGTGAAGTTGGTTTCTGAGCCAGGGGTTGGAACAATTGCTGCTGGTGTTGCTAAGGCTTATGCAGATTTAATAACTATTTCTGGTCACGACGGTGGAACGGGTGCAAGTCCTTTATCTTCAATTCGTTATGCGGGCTCTCCGTGGGAATTAGGTCTTTCTGAGGCTCATCAAGCTCTTAGGGCCAGCAATTTAAGGCATAAAGTGAGATTGCAAGCTGATGGCGGTTTAAAAACTGGATTGGATGTAGTCAAAGCTGCAATTCTTGGAGCGGAATCATTTGGTTTTGGAACTGGGCCAATGATTGCAATGGGCTGTAAATATTTAAGAATTTGCCATCTAAATAATTGTGCTACTGGCGTGGCAACTCAAAGAAGAGATATTATTGATCATCACTACATTGGCGAGAAAGAAAGAGTCGTTAATTATTTCTCTTTTATAGCAAAGGAAGTACAAGAAATTTTAATTAAATTAGGGGTACCTAACCTTGAATCCATTATTGGCCAAACACAGTACCTGAAAGATATTACCCAAGAAAATCCCTCAACAAAAAACATAGATCTCTCTCCAATTTTATACTCTGATAAAAAATCCACTGCTCCGCATTACTGTAATACTTCTTCAAATGATCCATGGGATAAAGGCAATTTAAATGCAAAGATTCTTCAAGATATTAGATCTTCAATTGCTCAAGATCAAAAATCTTATTTTCATTATAAGATTTCGAATCGTGATAGGTCTGTTGGAGCGCAGGCTTCTGGTTTCATAGCTTCTTTATTTGGTGAGAAAGGGTTGAAGCACAATCAAACTCTTAACTTTACTGGATCTGCAGGTCAAAGCTTTGGTGTATGGAATGCTGCTGGACTAACTTTAAATTTAGATGGTGATGCAAACGATTATGTGGGCAAAGGCATGAATGGAGGCAAGATTGTAATTTCAAGTTCTGCTGATTATGCATCTCAAGCAGATCCCACCGTTTTAGTGGGTAACACAGCATTGTATGGCGCAACAGGCGGGGAGCTTTATGTTGGTGGATGCGTAGGTGAAAGATTTGCTGTTCGAAATTCTGGAGCTTCCGCTGTTATTGAAGGTGCTGGAGATCATTGTTGTGAATATATGACAGGCGGACATGTAACAGTTTTAGGCAGTGTCGGTGCTAATTTTGGAGCAGGCATGACTGGAGGTTTTGCATATGTGCTTGATACTGATAGAAGGTTTTTTGATCAATGCAACAGAAGCCTAATTAACTTAGATAGAATTGTTAGTGAAGAAATGGAATCTCATAGGAAGTTTTTAAAACAAATCCTTGCGCGTCATATCAAAGAAACTAAAAGCGAAAGAGCCAAGCTCATTTTAGATGAATTCGATAGATTTGAGCCATCATTTTGGCTAGTATCACCTGCAGCTTTAAATATCCAAGATCTGTTGAAAGCAACTACAGCTAACGCAGCCTAGATTAGTCTTTTAGCCCTTTTGAAAGGTTTTTTGCTTCAAATGAACTGATTACTATTGCATTTGATAATTTATTTAGAAGTACAAGATTTAATTTACCTTTTTTAATTTTTTTGTCTCTCAAAATAAAGGGTTTTAATTCTCTATACTTATATTGTTTGAGAGATAGATCAAATCCATATTTTTCTAATAAAGCAATGATTTCTTGGAGTTCTTTTTTAGAAATTAGATCTTCTAAATATGAAATCTTAGAGGCAATCTTCATTCCTTTAGCAACAGCTTCTCCATGAAGAATTTTTTTATATTTTCCATGTGCTTCAATAGCATGCCCAAACGTATGGCCAAAATTTAAAATTGCACGGATACCATTTTCTCTCTCATCTTTTGAGACAATCTTTGCCTTAGTTTGGATTGATAGATAAATTATCTCTTCGATGAGGCGAGGATCCATCGACAATATTTCATCAGCATGCAACCTGAGTAATGAAAAGAGAGGTTTATTTTGAATGAGAGCATATTTGATAACTTCTGCTAATCCGGCCTTGAATTGTCTAGTGGGAAGATTCTTAAGTACTGATGTTTCTATGATTACACCTTTTGGGTTATAAAATGCGCCAACAAGATTTTTACCTGCTGTAATATTAATTGCAGTCTTGCCGCCCACTGAAGAATCCACCTGAGCAAGGAGGGTAGTAGGCACTTGTATGAATTGAATGCCTCTTAAGTAAGAGCTCGCAACATAACCAGAAATATCTCCAACAACTCCACCTCCCACAGCCATTATCAAATCTGTTCTATCAAAATTATTATTTGCTAAAAAATTTAATATTCTCTGAAAGTTTTGAATGGATTTAGCTTGCTCTCCATGTTTCAGGATAATTTTAAAAACTTTTGTTGATGGCTTGCAGACAGCAACCACTTTGTTAAGGATGTTTACTGGAACTCCATCATCTGAAATAACGAGAGTTTTTCTATGTTCTTTAAGAAGCGGAGCTAGATTTTTTCTAGAAATAGCTGCTTTGCTGATTACAATTTTGTATCTATTGTTTTTTTGCCCTGCAAATAGCTCTTTAGCCATAATTTTTTACGAGCTTCACAATTTCGTTTGCAACTTCTGAGCCGCTTTTATTTTCGGTATTAATTATATGATCTGAAACTTCCTCATAGAAAGCTTGCCTTGATTGCTGGAGGTCTGCCAATACTTTTTCAGGGTCTTTGCCTTTGAGTAATGGCCTATCCTTATCTTTCATTGTTCGCTCAACTTGAGTATTTAATGGGGTATGCAGATAGAATACTGTGCCTCTTGAGGCCAAAAGCTCTCTATTCTCTTCTTCGATAACGATACCTCCACCGGTTGCAAGAACAATTGAATTTAATGCAACCATTTCTTTTAAGGTGGCAGTTTCCCTTTTCCTAAAACCTGCTTCACCCTCTATGTCAAAGATCCAATCTATGGTTACGCCTGTGCTTTCTTCAATCTTTGCATCAGTATCATGAAAATCTAAAAAAAGCTCACCCGCCACTATCTTGCCAACAGTAGTTTTTCCTGACCCCATGGGTCCAACAATAAAAATATTCATACTTAGTTTTTTAAGTTGCTGATTCTATCATTTATAGGGGTAAAATAATTCTAATTCATGCATCAAAATATTTCAGAGTTAAACTTAAAATTATCACTATTTAATTTGTATGTTTATTAGATTGATAAATTTGACATTATCGGTTGCCCTGATTGGGACACTTTTATCAATATTGGTAATCGGAGTAGGATATCTTTTTATTAAACCAAGCCTTCCTGAAATTGATTTAGTGGATGAAGATGTTTTGCAAATACCGCTAAAGATCTTTACTTCGGATGGAGTGCTTATTGGAGAGTTTGGCGATCAAAAGAGAAGAACGATTGAGTACGAGGACATACCGCTTAATCTTAAAAATGCATTTTTAGCAGCTGAAGACGATCAATTTTTTCAGCATGATGGTATCAGAATTTCGTCACTAATTAGAGCTGTTTATCAAATGGTTCAATCTGGAGAAATTGTAAGTGGTGGTGGCACAATAACAATGCAGGTTGTTAGAGGCTATCTATTATCCCGAGAGCAAAAAATACTTCGAAAGATTAAAGAGATTTATTTAGCCTTTGAGCTAGAAAGCAACGCAAGCAAGGAAGAGATTTTTTCTTTGTATTTAAATACTATCTTTTTAGGCAACAGATCCTATGGAGTTGAGGCTGCAGCAAATAAATATTTTTCTAAATCTATTAGCGAACTGACCCTTGCTGAATCTGCATTGATTGCATCTTCAGCCCAACTTCCATCAAGAATCAATCCTATTCGCTCTCCCGATAGATCGTTAATTAGACGTAATTGGATTTTGGGAAGAATGTACAAGCTTGGATATATTGGCAGAGCTCAGTATTTACTTGCAAAGTCTGAACCAATTAACTTAACACGATTAGATTCAAGCTTTGCACTGGATGGTAGATACATTGCTGAGCTTGCGAGACAAGCAATAATTGAACGATACGGCTTATCCGCTTACAGGGATGGACTGTCAGTATTTACTTCAATAGATTCTGCCTTACAGCAGGCTGCTCTTGAGAGTATTACTAAAAACTTGTATGCCTATGATAAACGTCATGGCTGGAGAGAGCCCATAAACCTTTTATTAAAAATACCTGAATTTATTTTTGAAGAGCTTCAAGCTGGTAATTTAGATATTTTGTATGAAGAGTCTAGTCAATTTGATGAATTGGGCATGCAACAGCTGAACATATCTATTATAAGAGATTATTTTTCTGAGTTTATAATTGAGGGTAAGCATTCAGGCGGAATAGTAATCGATGTTAAACCTGAAAGAGTTATTTATTTAAATGATTCTTTTCAATTACAAAGCCTCCCTTGGGATGATTCATATAAGTGGGCTAAGCAAAAAATAGATATTAATAAATTAGGTCCTAGCCCTCAAAATTTTTATGACATTCTTCGTGTGGGAGATTTAATACACCTAACAAAAATAGATGAAAATTATTTCCTTGATCAAGTTCCTGATGCTGAAGTAGCATTTATTTCCTCAGATCCATCTAGCGGGGCGATTAAGACCTATGTTGGAGGAATAGATTTTTCAAAAAGTAATTTTGATAGAGTAAAACAATCATACCCACAGGCAGGCTCGAGCTTTAAGCCTTTTATATATGCATCTGCTTTTGCTAATGGCTATAGCGCATCAGACAAAATAAATGATGCGCCCATTATATTTGAGGACTCTAATTTAGAGAGTAGCTGGAGACCAGAAAATTATACTGGCAAATTCTATGGACCTATTAGACTCAGAGAGGCGTTGGTGCAGTCTGTAAACTTAGTTTCAATAAAGCTATTAAGAGAAATGGGTATCTCTAAAACCCAAAATTATTTATCACGGTTTGGCTTCCCCGTATCGAGACTAGCTCCAGATCTATCATTAGCACTTGGGTCATCGAGCTTTTCTCCTGCTGAGATGCTTAGGGCATACAATATATTAGTTAACTCTGAGGATCCTAAAGATTTATTTTTTATTGAGCGGATAGAGGATAGAAATAAGAACACTATTTTTGAACATTCCAAAATAGAAGACAAGAAACAAAATATAGATGGTTTTCCTTGGTTCCAAACTCAGCTCACTGAGAAAATCCAACCATTTTATTTATTGCCACCGATTACAAATGTTATAAAACAGCCCATTGATCCTAGGGTAACTTTTATTACTAAAGATATACTGCGTGAGGCTCTTTCTAGGGGAAGCAATGGAAGAAAAACTAAGGTATTGAATAGAAGTGATATCGCAGGTAAAACAGGCACAACCAATGACGCAATAAGCACTTGGTTCTCAGGCTTCCACAATGATTTGGCAACAACCGTTTGGGTTGGGACTGATGACTTTTCTTCTTTGGGGAATAATGAATTTGGCTCCACTATTGCTTTGCCTGTCTGGGTTGATTTCATGCAAATTGCCTTGCCGAGTCTTCCTGAGGAAGAGTGGAAAATTCCAAAAGGCCTTTCTTATGTTAGGGTTGATCGTGAAACAGGAAAACCAACTGAAGAAACTAGTGATAATGCTTACTTTGAGCTATTTCTAGATAAAGTAAATTAATTTTTAAAAATACTGGTAGAAATAAGCAACCAATAATTCTCAATATAGCTGCTGGGTGTTTCCTTAAATTTGTTTCTGATAAATCTCGAAATTATACCCTCCATAATTGAGGTAATAAGATGGGCGCTTTGACCTGAGGTGAGCAGTAAAGACTCTTTTTTTAAAGATAATAACTGCTTGATAACTAGTTCTAATCTTTCATAAAACTGATTAACAGAATCTATTACATTTTGCTCGCTAGGTCCTAAGGCCTCCCGAGATAGAATCCTTGCAAAACCTTTATTTTTTTCAAGAAATATTGCATAAAAAAAGAATATCAATCTAACTTTCTCCTCAGGCTCAATTTTAGTATCTTTTTTTATCTCCCCGACTTTTTGAAAAATTGTTTGGTCACAAAATGTGAACAGTTCTAAAAAAATTGATCTCTTGCTAGGAAAATGTCTATAAAGTGCAGCTTCTGTTATTCCGCTTTCAGCGGCTAAAACAGCCGTAGTAACTTTCGTAGCATCTCTTTCCTCTAAAAGCTTAGCTAAGCTTTGGAGAATAATCTGTTTCCTGTCTTTAGACATAGGTTTAGCTTATATCAATCTGAATTGATTCATCAATTAATTTTAATTGATCAAAAAACATATTTTTTATTTCTTCTAATCTAGCAGGTGTATTGGCTTCAAACCTCAGGACAAGTTTTGGTGTGGTATTAGAGGCTCTTAATAAACCCCATCCATCCTCAAAGTCTACTCTGAGACCATCAATAGTTAGTTTAGAGCCACCCTTAAATTTTGCTTTGCTAACAAAATCTTTGACTAGTTTAAATTTCTTTTCATCCTTTACATCAATATTTAATTCTGGAGTTGAATAAGCTTTAGGAAGTTGATTTAAAATAGAGGACAGCTGCTTATCTGAGTTTTTCATAATTTCAAGTAATCTAAATGCAGAGTAGTGGCCATCATCAAAACCATACCATCGATCATTGAAAAATATATGACCACTCATCTCACCGGCAAGTGGCGCATTAGTTTTTTTTAGCGTATTTTTAATATGAAAATGACCTGTTGGAGATATTACTGGAATGCCCCCAGCATCACTGATGATCTTGCCGAGGAGATTTGTACACTTAACATCAAAAACTATTTCTTTGCCAGGATTTTGGCTCAAAACTTCTTCAGCAAAAATCATCATGAGTTGATCAGGAAAAATAATGTCCCCTTCCTCAGTTACAACTCCCAATCGGTCACCATCTCCGTCAAATGCTATTCCCACATCAGCAGAATGCTCTCTTACTGTTTTAATTAAATCTTGCATATTTTCTACTTTCCCAGGATCAGGATGGTGATTAGGAAAGTTGCCATCAATTTCACAATACAGATCAATAACTTCATGTCCCAAAGAGCGCATGAGTTTAGGCGCAATTTCACCTGCTGCTCCATTCCCGCAATCTACAACTACTTTAATTTTCTTTTGATTTCCCCCACTTTGTAACAATACTTCTTGGATGTATTCATCCATTAAATCCTTCTTAAATATTTCTTTACCCGTGTGTGTTTTTTTGATTGTTTTATGAGGAGGCAAATTTAAGATCTCAAGGCCTGAAATAGAGCAATCATTAATTACCATTTTAAAACCATTATGGTTTTTTGGATTATGGCTACCTGTAATCATAATGCCAGACTTTGAAGGCAGTTGTTTAGCTGCAAAATACAGAAGCGGGCTGGTAACAATACCAACATTAACAACATGAATACCTAGAGACTGAAGTTCCTGGGACAGAAGGCTTAATATCTTCTCTCCAGATAGTCTTCCATCTCTTCCAAGAGCTAATTCGTTTATATTTTCATCCTTGCACTTGCTTGCAATTGCATGAGCGATAAAATTTACGGACGTTTCATTAATTTGGGTCGGAACAATTCCCCGAATGTCATATTCTCTAAATATGGATTGATCAATCATAGGAATTTTAATTTCATTATCTAGGTTGTTTTGTCATAATAACCGAGACTTAAAATCATACACAACATGTTTCTGAATACCGACTCAAAATTTATCTGGCTTAATGGAAGTTTCCAGCCATTTAATCAAGCGAATATACATCTTTTATCTAATACACTCCATTATGGAATCGGGGTTTTCGAGGGAGTTCGCGCCTACGAAAATCCAGAAGGCGGAGCAATCTTTAGGTTAAATGATCATACCAAAAGGTTATTTGATGCAGCTTCAAAAATTAATATTTCAATTCCATATTCGATTGAAGATTTATGTGAAGCTCAAAGAGCAGCAATGGTTAAAAATAAACTTTTAGAAGGCTACATTCGCCCCATCGTGTTTTTAGGAAGTGAGTCAATGGGCTTGAGATCACAAGATTCGCTTTCAGTGAATGTTGCAATCGCATGCTGGGAATGGCCTTCATATATGGATCCAGATGCAAAGAGAAATGGTATTTCGGTTATTAAATCTCCATTTCAGCAGTACGACAACCCCCTGTACTCTAACAATAAGATTATTGGTACTTATGTAAATTCAATTATGGCCGTGAATGATGCCATATCAAAGGGAGCAGAAGAGGCAATATTGCTCGACAAGAATGGTTTTATTTCTGAGGGAAGTGGTGAGAATTTGTTTATTGTGAAGAACTCAAAAATTATGACTCCCACCACAGACTTCTGTTTGAATGGCATTACCAGACAAAGTGTTATCACCATTGCTAAAAACCTTAAGCTAACTGTAGAGGAAAAGAATTTAACTTTTGATGATTTATTAACAGCAGACGAAGCTTTTTACTCAGGTACAGCAGTTGAAATCACCCCTATAACAAAAGTCGATGGATCAACAATAGGTAGCGGCTCCATTGGAGCTATTACAGATCAACTTCAAACCAATTATTCCAACATAGTTTGCGGGCGTGACAAAAGCTATTCGCATTGGCTTACCTCAATTTAACCTTAGTTCACATTGAATCAAAAATTAAAAATTGCTATATGTAGCTATCGAAGTGCACCTTTTGGTGGTGGGCAAGGTATATTTATTTATGAATTGTCCAAAGCTTTAAATGATTTGGGTCATCAAATAGATGTGATTTCTGGACCCCCATACCCTAACCTCGAAGAGTCCATTAGGCTCATTAAATCTCCTGGATTAAATCTATTTAGAACTTTTGATTTTAAAGAGAGACTAAAAATTTTTTTTGAAAAAAAGAATAAGTCCTTAGATGATTGGTATGAATTTTTTTCCACTCTTTTTGGAGGCTTTCCAGAATTAAAGACTTTTGGAAATAGGGCAAGGAAGCTTCTTAACGAATTTTCTTATGACCTTGTTATAGACAATCAATCACTCAGCTACGGAATCCTTGAGGTACAAAAAAATGTACCCTTAATCGAGATTATTCATCACCCCATCACTAAAGATCTTTATTATGACCTTCAATTTTCCAAAGGCATAATTCAAAAAATATCCAAATGGAGATGGTTTTCTTTCTTAAAAATGCAAAAAAAAGTAGCCATCCAATTAAAGGTTATTTCTACACCCTCAGACAATTCAAAAAAAGATATTGCAAAAGATTTTGGCGTGGCCAAAAAAAATATTTCAGTTATTCATAACGGTATTGATTACTTAAGCTTTACCCCCTTGGAAGACATTCAAAGAGTGCCAAATCAAATCATTACAACAGCCAGTGCGGATGTTCCTCTCAAAGGTTTAGACTTTACTTTGTATGCTATTGCAAGATTAAAAGAAGATTATCCTGAGCTTAGATTAGTTATTATCGGCGAGCCAAGACCTGAGGGTCATACGGAAAGATTGATCAAAAAGCTTCAAATAGAAAAAAATATCTTCTATAGATCAAGCCTTACCAGAGATGAAATAGCAGTTGAATATGCTAAAAGTAACATTGCCATCGTAAGCTCTCTTTATGAAGGCTTTGGTTTTCCTGTCGGGGAAGCAATGTCATGCGCAATACCTTTAATTGCAACGAATGTTGCATCTATTCCAGAAATAACTGGGCCTTTTGCTGAACTGATTCCTGCTGAGAGCTCAAAGGCAATTGAATCAGCAATCAGAAATATTTTTGCAAACCCTGAAAGCTATCAGGTTAAAGCAGATGCTGGCAGAATACATATTATTGAAAATTTTAATTGGCAAAAAATTGCACTGTCATATGAAGAGTTAATGTATAAAACGATAGAAGAATTTGAATGTTAACTTTTAGTTTAAACAAGTTGTCTCTTCAGCCTGACTCGAAGGTTTTAGATGTGGGCTGTGGGGAAGGGCGTCATATTTTTGGATCTTTGCATGAATTTTCAGATGTGCATTGTGTTGGATTGGATCAAGATATACCCTCATTGGATAAGTGCAAAGAAGGATTAGAGTTTTTCAAAGAGTTAAATTCTGGTTCAACGGTTTTTATGCAAGGTTCTGTATACAGCCTTCCATTCGATGATAATACTTTTGATCTTGTGATCTGCTCAGAGGTGCTAGAACATCTTGAAGATTATCATGCAGCAATTGATGAGATTTATAGAGTTTTAAAACCTGAAGGTAAATTTTTGCCTAGCGTTCCATCATTTTGGCCAGAAAAAATTTGCTGGTCTCTTTCATCCGGCTATCAAAATATGCCTGGTGGACATGTGCGAATCTTTAAAAAATATCAAGTGATTAAAGAGATAGAGGAGCATGGATTTAAATATGATCATTCAGAAAGATTCCACGGCTTGCATAGCGCATATTGGTGGCTGCGTTGTCTTTTTTGGAATAGCCAAGATTCCAATTATCTTATAAAGATTTATAAACAATTTCTTGAATATCAAATTCTTCAAAGTCCTGCATGGCTCAATACTTTTGAAAAGGTCCTGAATCCAATTTTAGGTAAAAGCATTGCATTTTATTTTGAAAAGAGATGAAAGAACTTCCTCATATATCGCAAATTGATCCTAGCTCTTTAAATGGGCTAGATCATTTAGGTAAATTTATAGCAAAAATACAACACTTTTCCGGTGCCATTCCTTCCAACCCAGATGGTTCTCATGATCCCTGGGATCATCTAGAAGCTGTAATGGGATTGATTACCTTAGGTTATGATGAGCAAGCCCTCAAAGGTCTTGACTGGATGGTTAGAAATCAAAACGATGATGGCAGTTGGTATAATTTATACCAAGATGACCAGCCATTAGAGCTCAACAAGCAGACCAATTATTCCGCATATATTGCTGTGGCTGTATGGCACTTCTATTTGTTGAACAAAGATATTAATTTTCTTCAAACTTTTTGGGAGCCTATTAAAAAAGGTATTTTATTCTCTCTATCCCTGCAGCACGCCAACGGAGCAATTGCATGGAATATCGATGAGTTTGGAAAAATTGATGAAGATTACCTGCTCACTGGATGTAGTTCTATTGCAAAAAGTTTAGAGTGCGCAATTGCGATTTGCCAAATTTTAGAGTTAAGCAGTTTTGAGTCAGCTTGGAAGAATAGGCATGCAAAATTAATCACGGCACTTGAAAAACCATCCAAGATTTTTGACTTAAAAAAGGATAGAAGTAGGTTTTCAATGGACTGGTACTATCCTATTTTGGGCGGCATTCACTCTAAACAACGTATTTCCTCTTTATTAACTAACATTGAAGACACGTTTTGGGTAAAAGGCATTGGTATTAAATGTGTTTCAAATGAGCCCTGGGTAACCGTTGCAGAGACCAGTGAATGCTCCATCGCGTTTAAGAGGGTTGGAGAAGATAAAGTTGCATTAGAGTTGCTGCATAATGCTATTTCAATAGTAGATAAAAAAAGCATTCCTTACATGGGTTGGCAGTTTCATGAAAATATTTATTGGCCCGAAGAAACTCCATCCTGGACTGCTGCTGCATGCATCCTCGCCGCCGATGCAAATTACCAACTTACTTCAGGAGCTGATCTTTTTATTAAAAAACAGTTTAAGTCTTAATGAGGCATACAATCGTATCAACTCGTTCATATAGCTGAAAGCCTTCTTCTATAGCCTTCTGATAGATTAAAAAGGGTGCTTGGCCGCCGTCTTCCGGTTTTTCATAAATATCATGAATCACCAATGCCCCCTTAGGATGAAGTTTAGCACTCCAGTTATCGTAATCGTTCATTGCGGATATTTCAGTATGGCTGCCATCAATAAATAAAAGTCCCAATTCAGTTCTCCATAAAGGTGCAATAGAATTTGCATCTGCAAGAATTGGAACCACCCATTTACTTTCATCAAATTGTTGGAGGTTTGATTGCATTAAAGGCACTGTGTTTACTCGACCTAACTTTTCATCATAAATCTCAGGATCAAAATATTCCTGACCTAGTTGGTGCTCCTCAGATCCGGAATGATGATCTATTGTAAAAACTAGTTGGTTATGGGTTGAGCTTCCAGCAGCTATGTAGAGGGTGGATTTGGCTCCAAAGGTACCAATTTCTAATGCTGGTCCGTGATTTAAAAACTTTTTTGCCCATTTGGTTAATGCCAGCCCCTCATGACTAGGCATGAAACCTTTGAGACTATTCAATTGTTCAAAATTCATATCATTTATAAAAATTTTTGCCTAACGTGGATTTAAAGCGTCGATGCATCCAAAGATACTCAGCCGGATGTTGCAGGATTTTATCTTCTATCAAATCATTAATTTTTTGGGCTAAGGCCGATGCATCCAGCCCATCATGCTCGATTAATTCTAACTTAAGAATCAATTTATTATCCTGATAATATGAATTGATAAATAGTAAGTTTGAATTGGTAGCGTCAATAATCTTTCGAGTAGTCATGATCGTAGCAGCATCCTGATTAAAAAATTTTAATTTCGCTGAATGACTCCAGCCATAATCTTGATCTACTGCATACAAAACATTCTTTCCAGCCTTTAGCCATTTCATGAATTTTCTCGGATTATTTTTATCTGCAGTGCCCTTGATGCTTGTCAGTCTACCCTTGTCTTGAATTGCATTCATCAAGGGTGAATTATGTGATCGACTGACACCATATAATTCAGCATTCATTGCAAAGATTCGAGCATCTAATTCAAGATGTTGCGAGTGTTTAAAAATAATCAAATTACCATTATCTTGATTGTGAGTGGTCAAAAGATCCATGCCTAAAATCTCATAATCAATTTGATCTTGTATTCTTTTGTTAGCCCAAAACCAAGCTATGCCTGTTTCTATGAATGATCTTCCTAGATACAAAAAATTATCATGCAACAGCTTTGCATGCTCTTCATTGGAATGATCGGGAAAACATACTTCAAGATTTCTTTCAGCAATCTTTTTTCTCTTCTTGGCAAGTATTAATAATACCTTCCCACAAAATTTGCCTATTAGTTGATGCCACGAAGTTGGGAGGTGGCAAAGACCTCGCCATAATGTCATCATTAACCTAGTCAATCTTATAAGTGCATAAAAATTAAAAATGTATTATTACATTAATTAAATATACCTTTGATATGAAGTTGGTAATTTACAATTTTTTAATCTTAATACTTACTCCGGTATTCCTGCTAAGAATCTTCTTAAAGGGTTTCACGGATTCAGATTACACAAGACATCTTGTTAATAGATTTGGATATGGCTTGCTTGAACCAAAGCAAAGAAACAAGAAAACTATTTGGTTTCATGCTGTTAGTCTAGGAGAGGTTATAGGATCACAAGTCTTAATTAATAAGCTTGCCGAGCATTTTGATATTGTACTCACCACAACAACGCCAACAGGCTTGAGACAAGCAAAGGAGATCTTTTCTAAAGATAAAAATATAGTTGTAAATTATGCTCCATGGGATTTTATTCTCTTTGTTAACAAATTTATCGCTTTTTATAAACCTAATGCAATCTTGATATTTGAAACAGAGATATGGCCATCGATGATTTCACAAGCATTTAAAAAAAATACTCCTGTTTACTTACTAAACGGCAGGCTTAGCCAAAAGTCTTATAGAGCATATGCGATGTCATCATGGCTGCTAAAAGATACTTTAACCAAAATCACTTTTGCTTTTGTGCAAAGCGCTAAACATAAAGAACGATTTTTAAAGCTAGGTATTAACGAGGAATCTATTGAGGTTATAGGTTCAGTTAAATTTGATATTCCCAAACAAGATACCAAGCCAGTTGCAAGCACTCCCTTTATTTTAGGAGCTAGCACTCATCCAGGAGAGGAAAAAATATTGCTTAATGCATTCATCAGGCTTCAATCTAAACAAGATTTAAAGCTCGTTCTTTGTCCACGGCACATACATCGTGTGGAAGAAGTAGTAAAGGAAGTTAAGAACATGAGACTTAGGCCCAAATTATTTTCTGATGAAAGCTCTAAAGATTATGACGTTTGTATAGTGGATAGCATGGGCCTACTATCAAGTTTTTATGCAGCAGCATCTATTTCTTTCGTTGGAGGCAGTTTGGTGCCAAGAGGCGGACATAATTTAATTGAACCAGCAGCACTAGGATCTCCAATTCTCATTGGGCCCTATGTATTTAATTTTGAAGATATTGTCCAGCAATTTCTTAATGACGATGCTTGTATCATGGTATCAAATGAAGATGAGCTATTGGCTGGAATGAAGTTTTTGATTGATAATTTATCTATGGCTGCTCAATATGCTCAAAGAGCCAGGCAGATTGTCGAGAGAAACAAAGGTTCATCAGAGGTTCAAGCCTCTTATATAATTAAACAATTAGGAGAAAAAAGTTGAAGCTAATTACGGCAATTATTAAACCATTCAAACTAGAGGAAGTGCGTCAGTCACTTGATCTTATTGGCATTACAGGTATGACAATTACAGAGGTGAAAGGTTTTGGCAGGCAGAAAGGCCATACAGAATTATACCGTGGAGCAGAATATGTAATTGATTATTTACCTAAAATCAAAATAGAGATTGCTGTTTCAATTGATCAACTTGATGCTGCAATTGATGCAATCACCTCAAGCGCAAGCACTGGAAAAATTGGAGATGGTAAAATTTTTATCTCATCGCTAGATGAGGTGATCAGAATTAGAACAGGTGAGACTGGTCAAGATGCAATTTAAAAATTTTTGAAACCAACAAAGAAACCCATAATTTTTCTTTTAGGCCCCACTGCGTCTGGAAAGACTGATTGGGCGATTAACTGGTGTGATCAAATATCAGTTCTAGAAATTATAAGTGTAGATTCTGTAATGGTTTATAAAGAGTGCAATGTAGGGTCTGCTAAGCCATCACGGGAAACCTTAGAAAAATATCCTCACCATTTAGTAAACCACGTTTCTTTAGATTCTATATTTTCTGTAGCAGATTTTCATGATGCTGCTATGAGACTGATTGATGACATTCATGCAAGAAAAAAAATTCCATTGATGGTGGGTGGAAGCATGATGTATTTCAATCTATTAAAGAATGGAATAAGTGCGCTGCCTTCAGCTAATGATCAACTTCGGAGTGAGCTGGAAGAAAAAATTCTTACAAATGGAGTAGAGGCTTTGCATGAAGAATTAAAAAAAATAGATCCAAAAGCAGCGCACGAAATTAAACCTCAAGATTCTCAAAGGATCATCAGGGCAATCGAAATTATCACTTCAACAGGGAAGAGCCTTGAGTTGAGCTTTGCATCTTTGCCAATAAGCGAATTAAAGGAAGGATATCATTTAATAGAGTTTGGAATTTTCCCTTTGGATCGAAGCAAATTGCATGAAAGAATAGAATCTAGGCAAGCAACATTGGTTGGAGATAAATTGCTTGAAGAAATTATCCAGATTCAAAATACTTTTAAAATTTCTGCCGAGCATCCGGCAATGAAAGCAATAAATTATAGACAGGGATTGCAAGTGCTTGAGGGAAAATTAGATAAATCTGAATTATTTGAAAGGTCTCTTTACGCGACTCGTCAGTTTGCCAAAAGACAGTGCACTTGGATGCGAGGATGGGAAAATTTAATCTCTTTTGACATTCATCATGACAAAGAAGCTTTTTATCAACTAAAAAAGCAACTTAATTTGCTTGAAATCATTTAATTATAAGTATTTGCCCCCAAAAAGAACCTATAATTAATCTTTACATTAAAAGGTATCTAGGTGAATTGGGATAATAAAAACAATCAAGACCCTTGGGGCAGAAAAGATCAAGACGATGTTTCGTTTGATGACTTAATTAAGAAGTTTTCAGTTATGTTTGGAAAACAAGGCTCAGGGTCAAATGGCTCCTCTGGCGGAGGAGGATTTACTTTTCCAACAAAGAAAACATTTTTGTATGGTTTTTTTGGGCTAATAGTTCTTTATGCAAGTATGTCTATATACCAACTAGATTCTCCAGAAAGGGCTGTGATCCTTCGGTTTGGTGAATACCATGCCGAAACCGGTGAGGGATTAAATTTTATGCTGGCCGGAATTGATGAAAGGTATGTTGAAAACGTGGCATTGACTAGACGTTATTCGCAAACTGCTAACATGCTTACCAAGGATGAAAACCTTGTTGATGTAACAATTTCTGTCCAATATCGAATAAAAAATTTAAAAGATTTTGTTTTAAATGTTAGCGATCCTGAAAGCAGTTTGAGAGAAGCTACAGAAAGCTCATTGCGACATGTTGTCGGAGATAATACTCTTGAAGAAACACTTACCACAGGTCGTGAACAAATCGCCCAAGATGTCAGTGCAAGACTTCAAAGATATTTAGATCTATATGGTACTGGCCTCATAGTGCAGCAAGTTAATATAGAAAAAACCGATCCACCTTCAGCTGTAAAAGCTTCCTTTGATGATGTTGTGGCAGCAAGAGAAGATAAAGAAAAATTACAAAATGAAGCTGATAGATATGGATTATCAATTGTTCCCGAGGCACGAGGGCAAGCGTTTGCCAGGATCCAGGCTGCTGAAGCATACAGAGAAGAGGTTGTGGCTAATGCAGAGGGTGAGGCCGAGCGTTTCGAAAAATTGTTAACTGAATATCAAAAAGCACCAAAAGTTACTCGAGATAGACTTTATTTAGATGCTTTGCAAGGGCTGTATAGTAATTCTACAAAAGTGTTGATGGATGTTGAGGGGGGGAACAATTTGATGTACCTTCCGCTAGATAAAATTCTTGAGCAAAATAAATCAGAGGAGGAAGACTAATGACTAAAGGAATGAATCTCTTAGTGCTTGCAGGGCTTATTCTTGCATTGGTGCTAAATAGCCTCTTCGTGATCGATGAAAAAGAAGATGGAATCGTCTTTCAATTTGGTGAAGCGATTAAATCAGATCTGCCGACTGGCTTAAATTTTAAACTACCTATCATACAAAATGTTAAAAAGTATGATTCACGCCTTCAGACTCTGGATGAAGAGCCCAATAGAATTTTAACAGTAGAGAGTAAATATCTTATAGTTGATTCATTTGTAAAATACCGAATTACTGATGTTCGTACTTTTTATGATGCGACAAGTGGAAGCTTTATTAACTTGAATAATTTACTTGGTCAAAGAACCGCTTTTGAGTTAAAAAATCAATTTGGTCGGAGAACAGTTACTGAATTAGTTTCGGGTGAAAGGGACCAGCTCATGAGGGATATGCGGAATAATTTGGGTAATTCTGTTTCTGATCTTGGTATAGAAATTATTGATTTTAGAGTGAAAAGAATTGATTTACCCCCCGAACTGAGTAATTCTGTCTATGAAAGAATGCGATCAGAGAGAAATAGATTGGCTGAGGAATTGCGCGCACAAGGAAACGAGCTATCTAATGAAATCAGATCTGCTGCCGACAAGCAAAGAGTTATCATTCTGGCAGATGCTTATAAAACTTCCGAACAAATTCGAGGTGAAGGCGATGCAAAAGCAGCAGCAATATATGCTTCAGCGTTCTCTAAAGATTCAGAATTTTATGAATTTACTCGAAGCATGAGAGCTTATGATGCAACTTTCAATAATAAATCAGATATTCTTGTTATAGATCCAAAATCAGATTTCTTTAAATATCTCAATAAATCAAAAGGCACCAACTAGCTTCATATGAGCAATAACACCCTTATCTTGGGTTTACAGTGGGGTGATGAAGGCAAGGGAAAAATTGTAGATGCTTTAGCCGAAAGCTCTGAGGCAGTTTGTCGTTTTCAAGGTGGCCACAATGCAGGGCATACTCTTAAAGTTGATGGTGTGCAAAAAGTCCTTCACTTAGTTCCATCCGGTATTCTCCATCCTTCAGTTCATTGTGTCTTAGGCAATGGTCTTGTTTTATCTCTTCCAGCCTTAGCTGAAGAAATCAAAGACTTGCAAGATAGCGGCATTAATTTCAAAGATCGTTTTTATGTCAGCGAAGATTGCGCCTTGATACTTCCTACTCATATAGCAATTGACAAGGTTCGTGATAAAGAAGAAGGCATTGGGACAACAGGCAGAGGAATTGGTCCTGCATATGAGGATAAAACTGCTAGACGGGCAATTCGTTTTGGTGATTTAAACAATCTTGAAGAGCTCAAAAACAAATTATCAAAATTAGTCAATTACCACAATCAGATTTTAAAAAATTTGTACAATGCTCAACCTATTGCGTTTGAAGATGTTTTGGAAGAGCTTATTAGCAACCTAGATCTTTACAACAAATATCATTGTAAAACTCAAGAGCTATTAATGCTTTGGGTCAAAGAGGGCAAGAATATTCTTTTTGAAGGCGCTCAGGGTTCTATGTTAGATATAGATCATGGTACCTATCCATATGTCACTTCTTCCAGTACGACTGCAGGGGGTTTATCTTCAGGGCTGGGCGTGGGTCCGCGGCACATTGATTCTATTTTGGGTATTACCAAGGCATATACAACTCGCGTTGGCGAAGGGCCTTTTCTAACTGAGTTATTTGATTCTAATGCAGAGCAGTTGGCAAAGGTTGGGCATGAGTTTGGGGCAACCACTGGTCGTCCAAGAAGATGTGGCTGGCTAGATTTAAAAGCTTTAGAAACGATTGTTTTTATTAACTCTGTAACGAATCTTTGTATTACTAAATTAGATGTTTTAGATGACTTTGATGAGATTCAAGTTTGTATTGATTATGATGAGAATCAACAGCCAATTTATCAAACCTTCTCTGGCTGGAAAGAGGACACATCAAATGCTAGGTCTTTTGAAGATTTACCTAAAGCTGCACAGGACTATATACTATTTATTGAAGAGACTTTAGATTGTCCGGTTGGCATAGTTTCAGTTGGACCATCAAGAGATCAAACAATTTATAGGAATTAGTTTTATCAATTCGGGAGAGATATGAGAAACCTTCTAACTTCACTCGTTCTGCTATTTATTTTTACTGTAGCTATTTTTTTTGGAGGCGCAGTCCTTAAGGTTTTTGGAACATTGGATGGTCCTGGTGTCATAGAGGGAAAAGCCTTACCAGGCAAAGCAGTTGATGATAGAGTCAACAGAGTCAATGCTGTTAAATCTGAATTAGAAGTCTTAGATGAAAAGCAAATTCTCTTTGGTGATCTCCATGTTCATACAACTTATTCAACAGATGCATTTATGTGGTCTTTGCCTTTTATGAATGGTAAAGGAGCATCACCATTAGCAGATGCATGCGATTATGCGAGATTTTGTTCAGCTTTAGATTTCTGGTCTATTAATGATCATGCTGAAGCTAGCACTCCAAGAAAATGGCTAGATACCAAGAAAAGCATTCAGCAATGCAATAATTTATCTGAGGGGTCAGATGACCTTGTAAGTTTTTTGGGTTGGGAATGGACTCAAGTTGATCCCACTCCTGATAATCATTATGGGCATAAAAATGTTATTTTTTTAGAAACTGATGATGCTTTAGTTCCGCCAAGAGCTATAGGCTCTGGGGGAGTGGCTCCTTTGATGATGAGGTTGGGTTTGCCATGGACAATGTCTGCTTTGCCAGCGACCCTAGATTTAAAAAATAGAGACAGATTTTTTGCATTTGATAAATTTTTTGAAGAAATTAAGGATACTCCCATATGTCCCGAGGGCATCAACACGAGAGATCTGCCTATCAATTGTTATGAAGAGGCAAAAAATCCAAATATTTTATTTCAGAAGTTAAAAGATTGGGAGACGCCATACATGGTTATTCCTCACGGCACGACTTGGGGTTTTTACACCCCCCCGACATCTGATTGGAAAAAGCAGCTGACTAATTTTCAAGATGACGAGTCACAATTTTTATTTGAAATATACTCAGGTCATGGCAACTCAGAAGAATACCGAACATGGAATGATGCGAGCATTAATTCCCAATCAGAGATTTATTGTCCTCAAGGAACCAAAGACTTTTTACCAACTTGCCAACAGGCTGGCAACATTATGGCTCAAAGGTGTGAAGACTCTGGGATGGATGAAGAGACTTGTAAGTATCTTGTAGATAAAACAAAATTATTTTCTGCCCAAATGGGTCCAACAGGCTATGCCGCTGTCAATGAAACTGATCCAGATGAATTTTTAAATGCTGGGCAATGTAATGACTGTTTTTTGCCGTCTTTTAACTACAGACCCTTGGGTTCAGCGCAGTATGTTTTAGCTTTAACTGATTTTACCGATTCAGGAAACCCCAAACGTTTTAAGTTTGGTTTTATCGGCTCTAGTGATAATCATGGAGCACGACCAGGTACTGGGTATAAAGAAATTGATCGAGTTTATAACACCGAAGCAAATGGTTTCAATGATCCAGTGTTCGAAAAGCTGAGCTCGCTAAGACGTCCAAAGGGTAAATTAGAGCCTAGTTATATAAATCTTGGTAATACATCTCTATCCAGCATTTTGGATTTGAATATTGCAACCGATGCAGAAAGACAAAGTGCTTATTTCATGTCTGGGGGGCTGGTTGCTGCTCATTCAACCTCTAGAAAGAGGGAATCAATTTGGGATGCATTAGAAAGAAAGGAGGTATATGCAACTTCAGGTCCAAGAATTCTTTTATGGTTTGATGCAGAAGTTCAGTCAGAATCTTTAGCAATGGGGGCTGAGGTTAAGTCAAATCAATCGCCAATTTTCACAGTCAAAGCAGCTGGCTCACTTAAGCAAAAACCCGGTTGCCCTGATTACAGTAATAATGGCTTGACTCAAGAACGGTTAGAAAAAATATGTAACTCAGAATGCTACAACCCAAGTAATGAGAGACGACTCATCACTAGAATTGAAGTGATTAAAATTTTGCCTCAACAATATGAAAATGAGCCTGTTGAAGGTCTGATAGAAGATGTGTGGAAAACATTTCCTTGTAACGCCACCAGTTGCAAAGTCTCCTTTGAAGATGAACAGTTCTCTATTGGTAAGAGAGATGCTGTTTATTATGTTCGTGCAATAGAAGAACCATCTCCTACATTATCTGCTGATCCACTGGGATGTGAGTTTAATGAGAAAGGTGAATGCATCAAAGCTGAAATATGCAGGGTAGGGGTTGGTGAGAATAGAGACGGCTGTATAGCCCCTGCAGAACATAGAGCTTGGTCTAGCCCAATCTATGTTAATTATTCTTCTTGAGCCAGTCAGTTTGGTTTGTCTTAAGCCATTCATCGAGCTTAGCATTAACAAACTTATAAGAGTTTGGATTAGAAAATTTCTTCGCTAATCGTATGCACTCATCCATGACAATAGGATAAGCCAGTTCATCTGCACGTATTTCAACTATTCCAAGCCATAAAATGGCTTCATCGATCATCTCAAGGTTTTCGTCTTCATGATTTCTTAGATTCCTTGTGATTTCTCTTAAGTCATCTGCTTGTTCAAAAATATTCTCTAATCTACGTTTAAAATAATCAAAGCTAATTTTTTTAGGTGTATTTTCTTTTAAAAATTGGTCTATCAAAGAGTTTAAATTTGATTCATGAAATAAGTATTGATAGATTGCTTGAACCAAGCACTCTCTAGTTTGGAGTTCTTGTTTGTATTTACCTAAATTTTTTGCCATCTTCAGATAAGCATTTCAACAAGCGATTGAGCAACTTCTTTGCCTTTATTTAATTTCGATGGATCTGTGCGTTCTTTAGCTTGAGTTAAATTCTCAGCAGCAATTAAACCAAATCCAATAGGTTTTTTTACAATCACACTAACTTGCATTAACCCCTGAGCTGTTGACTCAGATATGAGTTCGTAATGAGTTGTCTCACCTCTAATTACAACTCCATAAGCGATAACTGCATCGGCATAGACGAGTTCTTTTTGAGCTGCATGCACAAGTTCCCATGCCCCAGGAACCCTAACAATTTTTATATTGGTAAAACCAATCTCTTCTAAATGCGCTTTTCCCGACTCAACTAGTTGATCGACTAATTCAGCATTCCATTTAGATGCCACTATGGTAATTTTTTTCTTCCCATCTATTGGTGTCGATGAGTATGAAAATCCGTCTTTACTCATTGCTCAAATCCTGTGACCTCAAGATCAAACCCAGACAAAGATGGATATTTCACAGGTGTTCCAAGCAATGTAATTTGTTGCAAGCCCAGCTCTTTAAGAATTTGAGCCCCTATACCTACAGTCTTAGTCTCAGGCTTAATAGATGATTTTGCTCCCTTAAGATCATTTAAGACCTCGTTAGCATCTTGGTAATTACCAATTAGCAGCAGCACCCCGCATTCTTCTTTTCCAATTCTTTTAAGAGCTTTTTTTAAATTTAGCCTCTTGCCAAATTCTTCTATACCAATCAAGTCATGCAATGTATTAGGCACGTGCACTCTAACAAGTGGAGCACTAGATAAAGCAAGATCGCCCTTTACAAAAGCTAAATGCAAGTTATTAAAGATGCTGTCTCTCCATGCAGATAGCTCAAATGTAAGACCATCAACTTCAACAGACTTTGAGAATTCTAGATGAACTGATTTTTCTTTGAGCGTACGATAATGGATTAAATCAGCTATTGTGCCAATTCTCATTTCATGAGTTGCAGCAAATTCCATCAAATCATCTCTGCGAGCCATGCTTCCATCTTCATTCATGATTTCACATATAACTCCAGCTTCTTCAAGGCCTGCCAGTCTCGCCAAATCACATGCTGCCTCTGTGTGGCCTGCTCGACTCAAGACGCCTCCTTCAAAAGCCCTTAAGGGGAAAATATGACCTGGTTGAACTATGTCTTCTGCTTTAGCATTTTTTTTAGATGCCGCAATGATGGTTCTTGCTCTATCTTCTGCAGAAATACCTGTAGAGATTCCTTGAGCAGCCTCAATAGACACAGTAAATCCTGTTCCATGTTTAGCGCGATTGTTATTAGTCATCATTGGGAGATTCAGTTGATCACATTTTTGAGGAGATAAGGGCAAACATACTAACCCCTTGGCTTTGCTAATCATAAAATTAATTTTTTTATCATCAACCAGCTCAGCGGCACAAACTAAATCACCTTCATTCTCTCTATCCTCATCATCAAGCAAAATAACCATCTTGCCAGCTGCGATATCCTCAATGATTTCTTCCGTTGTGTTAAATTCCATTTTCTTCAATATATGATCATTAAATGCTTAAAAACAATTAAAGGTTCTCATTGTAGTAAGTTGTCTTGATGTCATCCTTAAATCTTTCCAGTTTAACCATTTTTAATTTCATTGAATTTTTAATGGCATCGGGAGCATTAACCTTTAAAGCATCAGTGCTGCCTTTGCCTAAAAATATGGGAGCAGTATATAGCACCAATTCGTCAAATAGATTGTTAACAATAAATGTATTTAAAGTTTTTTGACCTCCCTCAACTAAAATACTAGAAATATTTCTATCTAAAAGATCCTGCAGAAAATCCTCCAGAAAATTTTTTTTCTTATATTCTAGATATTCAACGTTATTTGACTTTTTGACTTGTTGACTAGATCCAATAATAATTTTTGCATTCTTTGAAAAAATGTTGCTTACCTTTTTTGATTTTTTGAGGTTCCCTAAGATAATTTTTGCTGGCTGAATAATTGTCTCTCCCACAGATAGGCCTAAATCATTTCTAGTCAATCGAACTGAAAGTGATGGATTATCCTGCTCTGCTGTAGCTCTTCCAATCAAAATCCCTTTCACTCTTGATCGAATGTAATGACTGTTTTTTCTTGATTCAAGACTTGTGATCCAGTTGCTTTCTCCACTTTGAAGGGCAATTTTTCCATCAAGTGATTGAGCACTTTTGAGAATGATATAGGGACGAAATTTTTTTTGATTGGTAAAAAAAATCCGGTTCAATTCCTTGCATTCTTCTTTCAGCAAGCCAACACTTGTTTTGATACCAGCTTTTTTAAGTAATTTAATGCCTCGTCCATTAATTTTTGGATTTGGGTCAAGAGTTCCGCAAAATAATCTTTTGATCTGGTATTCAATTAATGCATTTGAGCAGGGTGGTGTATTTTTCTCAATTGAGCATGGCTCAAGATTTACATAGACACTTGACCCAGCTAGGAGTTGAAATGCTTTTTTGACACCATACTTTTTCTTACAGTTCTTTATAGCGTTTATTTCAGCATGATCTTTACCATATTCATGATGCCAGCCTTCGCCAATTATTTTTTTATTTTTTACGATTACACATCCGACCATGGGGTTAGGCTGAACCTTTAGTCGACCTTTTTTTGCAAGCTCGATGGCCCTAGCCATAAAGTCCAAATCCGTCATTTCTTCTTCTTTGTGCTTTTAGGCTTTTCTTTTGATAATGAAGATATTTCTTCAGCAAACTCTTTGATATCTTGAAAGTCACGATAGACAGACGCAAATCTTACGTAGGCAACTTGGTCCACTCTTTTTAGGTTACGCATTACAATTTCTCCAATTTGACGAGACGCAATCTCCCTCTCACCAAGTTGTCGAATTTCAGTCAAAATACTACCAAATACCCCATCAACTTCTTCGGCTGATAAAGGTCTTTTTTCCAGAGCTCTTAGCATTCCACCTTTTAACTTGACTCCGTTAAAAGGCTGTCTTTCCCCATCGCTCTTAACAATTCTTGGAAGAGCCAGGTCTGCAGTCTCGAAGGTTGTAAATCTAGCATGACAAACCTCGCACTCTCTTCTCCTTCTTATCTGCGAGCCATCACCAACAAGCCTAGAATCTATAACTTTAGTATCTTGGGCTTGGCAAAAAGGACAAAACATTTTTATTTATATACTGGAAACTTTTTACACATCTCAACGACTTGGTTTTTAATAGAATCAATTTTCTTAGTATTGCCAAGATCTAGAACAATATCACAAATCCAATTGGTTAAAATTTCTACTTCACTGCTTCTGAAACCTCTTGTTGTAATAGCAGGCGTTCCTAGTCGAATGCCTGAAGTGACAAAAGGTGATTGGGGATCATCGGGAACAGCATTCTTGTTGGCAGTAATATTTGCTTGGCCTAAAGCCTGCTCACAATCTTTGCCAGTCAACTCCTTGCTTCTTAAATCCATCAAAACAATATGGTTATCCGTTTTACCAGATACAACATCAATGCCTCGACTCAAAATGACCTCACACATTAGTTTTGCATTATCAATTACATCTTGTATGTATGCTTTGAATTCAGGCTCAAGAGCTTCCTTGAAACATACAGCTTTTGCAGCGACCACATGCATGAGTGGGCCACCTTGAGATCCTGGAAATACAGCTGAGTTTAATTTTTTTTCTAAGCCTTCATTGGATTTTGCAAGAATAATACCCGATCTTGGACCTCTTAAAGTTTTATGAGTTGTAGAGGTAACCACATCAGCATAAGGCACCGGCGAAGGATATAAGCCTGCCGCTACAAGTCCTGATACATGAGCCATGTCCACCAGGAAATATGAACCAGTTTCATCGGCGATGTCTCTAAAAATTTTCCAATCTATAGTCCCGGAGAAAGCTGAAAAGCCAGCAATGATCATCTTTGGGTTATGTTTTTTGGCTAAATCTCTAACTTGATCATAATCAATGTCATGGGTTTCTGAGTGAAGGCCATATTGAAAAGCTGTATAGTTTTTTCCAGAAAAATTAACTTTTGCTCCGTGAGTTAAATGCCCGCCTTGATCTAGGCTCATACCCAGAATGGTGTCATTGGGCTCAAGCATGGCTAAAAATGCGGCTGCATTTGCAGAAGATCCTGAGTGGGGTTGAACGTTTGCATAATCTGCTTTGAAGAGCTCTTTTGCTCTATTGATTGCTAATTCTTCAGCAACATCTACATGCTCGCAACCACCATAATATCTTTTATGTGGATAGCCCTCAGCATATTTATTTGTAAGCACCCCGCCTTGTGCTTCCATTACCCTTTGGCTAGCATAATTTTCTGATGCGATGAGTTCTATGTGCTCTTCTTGGCGAATAGATTCTTGATCTAAGGCGCGCCAGAGCTCAGCATCATATGTTTCTATGGTTTGTGAATTAGCAAAGATTGAATCAGCTTGAGATTCCATTGATTACTCCAAAAATTAATATTTTTAATAAAAAAGCTTGAGAAAGTTATTCTAAATTATCTAGGGCTTCTTGTGGGAAAAAGGACGAGATCTTTTGGGAAAAGTTGCTTTACAAATTTTGCAAGTAATTCCGTGACATTGCTGAGCCTGGCAAAATTCTCTGCCCCAAAAAATAATTTGTAAATGCAGTTTATTCCAGGAATCCTCTGGAAAAATTTTTTTTAGGTCCTTTTCAGTCTGTTGAACATTCTTACCTTTGGTCAGTCCCCATCTTTGAGCCAGTCGATGAATATGAGTATCGACAGGGAAGGCAGGATGCCCAAACCCCTGACTCATAACCACTGAAGCTGTTTTATGTCCAACCCCTGGAAGCTTTTCTAAGGCTCTCATATCCTCAGGTACTTTGCCATTGTATGATTCGCACAGAATATTGGAGAGCTGATGAATGGCTTTTGATTTTTGAGGACCCAAGCCGCATGGCTTTATAATGTTATATATTTTACTAGGACTTTTAAGGCGCATATCTGCTGGGTTATCTGCCAATTGAAAAAGCTTTGGAGTTACCTTATTTACTCTTTCATCGGTGCATTGAGCAGATAATAAAACAGCAACCAAAAGTGTAAAATTATCTTTATGATCCAACGGCACTGGAGTTTCAGGATAATGTGCCTCTAAAATTTCACTTACAATTAAAGCACGTTCTGCTTTTCTCATCATCTAAACCTAAATTGGTAACACAAGTATTTTCTTATAATCCAAATTTTTAAATATTAGTCATATCAATAGTCATTGATCTGTTTGTATAAGACCTTTAACATCTTTACATAAAGCTTTACTTTTACAAGCCATCTAAGGCTAATTTTTAACTAAATCTTATGCAGGACTACAAAACGGAACACCTCTTTGACCTAACTTTGTCCGAAGAGCAGCAAATGACTTGGGACATGCTTAGAAAATTTGCTGAAACTGAACTGAGGCCGCAAGCCCGCCAAGCTGAGAGCGATGGAAGGCCAAGCAGTCAATTGCTAGATAAAATTAAATCTCTAGATCTTATTTCTCTCATCATTCCTGAGGTCTATGGTGGCATAGGATTGAAGCAAGACGCTGTCTCAAATGCTTTGACCTTAGAAGCACTTTCATATGGGGACTTGTCATTGGCTATGTCGGTCTCTATTCCTATGGTGACTGCTCAAATTATTGCAGAGCATGGAAGCGAGGAACAGAAAGCTGAACTCTTGCCTGAGCTTGCCAAGGGATCAATCTTTCATGTTGGATTAGGCATGAACAATACTTTACTTGCAACCGATCCTTACCAATCTAGCGTTATTGCAAACGAGAGCGGCGAGAACATTATTCTTAATGGAGCTAAGACTGGCATTGCTTTTGCAGATGCTGCAAATACTTTTTTGATCTCTGCATCCAATGAATCAGGAGAATGTAATTTATATTTCGTTAATAAAGATGAAGAGGGAGTCGAGCTTGAGAAAAAAGAGTTTATGGGTTTGAAAGGCCTACCTCTATATCAAATTAATCTTTCCAATTGCACAATCAATGCTTCGCAGAAACTGGGCGGCCATAACTACTCGATTAATTATCAAGCACTTGTGGATTCCTCTCGTATTGGTATGTCAGCTTTAGCGCTAGGAGTTTGCCAATCTGTTTTGGATTATGTTGTTCCTTACACCAATGAAAGGGTTGCTTTTGATGAACCGATTTCAAACCGGCAATCGGTGGCCTTTATGATTGCTGATATGGCTATTGAAATAGAGGCTTTGAGGCTGATGCTTTATAAAGCTGCTGCCTTAAAAGATCTTGATTCAGATTTTCATAAGCAAGCATCACTTACATATCGATTTGCCACTCACCATGCGATGAAAATAGGAACTGATGGGGTCCAATTACTTGGTGGTCATGGATTTACCCATGAACATCCGGTTGAGCTTTGGTATAGAAATCTAAGAACCATAGGTATATTTGAAGGAGGCGCAGGAGTATAAAATGATACATCCACTTTTACCCAATCACTTACAGAAAACTCAAGAGACCATGAGAATGGCTGCAGAATTTATTTTGCGTCCCATTTCAAGAAAATATGATAAAGCCGAGCATGAGCCACCTTTAGAAATGGAGCAGCTCAATAAGGCTGCTGCAGCGCAAAAAAAAGAAACCGGAATGGGCGATGATTCTGTTAAGTCAATGGATCTTGGAGGAAGAAGTCTTTGGGCTGTAATTTCTTTAGAGCAGATGTGCTGGGGTGATGTTGGGCTATTTCTCGCTAGACCAGGCACAGGATTGGGCAATGCTGCCATCATGGCGGTTGGTGATTCAGACCAGAAAGCTTTATGGGGAAAAAGATGGGCTGCTATGGCAATAACAGAACCTGCTGCTGGTTCAGATTCAAAAAATATCTCAACAACAGCAGTATTAGAAGGCGATGAATGGGTCTTAAATGGGGAGAAGATCTATGTCACTGATGGGGACCGTTGCGATTGTGTTGTGGTCTGGGCAACCTTAAATAAAGACATGGGGAAAACAGCAATCAGATCATTTATAGTTGAAAAAGGCACCCCGGGTTTCACCGTTGCAAGGCTTGAAAAAAAACTAGGCATTAGAGCATCTGATACGGCAACCTTAATCTTTGATAACTGCAGAATTCCACGTGCAAATTTACTGGGCGGCAAGGAAGAGATTGAAACAGATGTTGATGCAGCTAAAAAATCATTTGGCGGAGCCATGCAGACATTTGATAACACTCGTCCCATGGTTGCTGGAATGGCTATCGGCCTTGGTCAAGCTGCCTTAGACATGACCAGAGCATTATTGGCCGAAGAAGGCTACCAAGATAACTTTGGTCGATCCATGCATCAACAAACAGCCATTCAAAATGAATTGGAGATGCTTGAAGCTGAATTGGAAGCTGCAAGATTATTGGTTTATAAATCTGCTTGGATGATGGACAACAAGATGCCTAATTCAAAAGAAGCTTCCATGGGCAAGGCAAAGGCAGGCAGGATTGGCAATCGGATCTCGCTAAAATGTGTTGAGATATGCTCCATGCAAGGTTTTTCAGAAGATCATTTGCTTGAAAAGTTTTCACGAGACTCTAAGATTCTAGATATTTTTGAGGGCACTCAACAAATCCAACAACTGATAGTTGCTAGACAAGTTTTGGGGAAAAGCTCAAATGAATTGAAGTAATTCAGCGTATTCAAAAATACCACAAATTTCCTGAATAAAATAATTCAATAAAACACATAATTGACGCTGATATTAAAGTTTTAAAAAATTGCCAATACCTAATATTTAGGTATATGATTGTCTAGTTCAGTTTAATCAACTTATAGGGGGAAGATTATGAGCAAGTATATTTTATCTATAGGATTAATTTTTACATTTGCTGCTTTACCAGCATACTCTCAAGAGGGTGCGGATAGATCCATTGAAGAAATTGTTGTTACGGGTTTGAGAAAAGAATCAAACTTGCAAGATACAGCGATTACCATTACGGCTATCACTTCAGAGGATCTTGACACCAAGCAGCTAGAAAACTTTGAAGATCTTCAATTCGCTGTTCCCACTTTAACTTTTGCAAAGGGCGCATATTCAGGTGCAGGCATATCCCTTAGAGGAATAGGTAATTTTGCCGTCGGAAATTCATCAAGTAGCTCAATTGGTTATTTTTGGAATGGTCAGGTGGCTTCTCAATCTGGATTATACGAGGCTGAGTTCTTTGATGTAGAGAGAGTAGAGGTGCTTCGTGGCCCACAAGGAACTTTATTCGGATCCGGTACATCAGGAGGCGCGGTTCAACTAATCACAAAACGACCTGGAGCTGAATTCGGTGGAAATGTTAAAGTTGATCTCGCCGATTATGACTCAACCAGAATCAACGGGGCAGTTGATATCCCTATGTCAGATAATTTACGTTCAAGATTTGCGTTTGCAAGCCTTAAAAGAGGTGGCTTTGTTACTAATAATTACGATGGCAAAACACTTGATGATAGAAATACCATGGCAGGCCGTGCTTCTTTTGAATGGGATTATTCCGACGATACAAAAATCACTCTTGTTTATGAGCAAACAAAAGCTGATGACAACAGGTTGAGAGCAGCTAGGCAGTTTTGTAAGCAAGATTCTTTCTTTGGTTGTGATCCAATTGAAACCGGTATGGATTCAGTGCATTCAACAGGTAGTTACTTCCATTGGATTAATTACTTTATGTTCACCTACACAGATTTAGCAAATTCTTATAATAGAGATAATCCTTCTAAAGATGTTAGAACTGTTGATCTTGATTTTACACCAACTCACAACACCACACTGCAAAACACATTATTTGAAATTGATACCGCCCTTACCGATGATATCAATATGGTGTTCTCTTACTCATACCATACAAGAGACTATGAGGATTGGGCTGACTATGATCATTCAGTCTCAGTGGTTCCCTATGCCCTAGGACCAATAAGAACCAATGTGGGCTACGGTTCTCAAACAGGAAATAATGGTGTTGGCATGCGAACTTATGTCAGTGAGCAAAACATCGATCTGTCAACCAATGAATCTGAGTGGTCGCAAACAGAACTAAGATTTTCATCAGACTTTGATGGGAAAATAAACTTCACCTTTGGTTTGTATAACAATACAGTAAACTCTGAAACTGATTACCACATCAAATCTCCAAGTTTACAGTACTATGGTAATACAAATGATGGCCCACATTGCCAAGTTTTTGCTGCAACATGTAATGTTGGTGGCTTGCCTTATTGGGGAACTTTCTTTGCAGGCTTAAGCGGCGCTGTTGCTACAGCAACAGGACTTGCTCAAGCTGGGGCTATTGCTCCTGGTGATGTTCTTGGAACTGCTTTAGGGCTTGCCTCAGGCGGTGTTGTGATTCCAGGCGTTCCTGGAGCCAATGCAGCAGCAGTTGCAAAAGCAGCAGGTCGTACTGGTGGACTTCCAGACTGGCAGCGAACCTACAGAAATGATAGTAATATGAATAGGCATACAAACGCTGTTTATGGTGAGCTCTATTATGATGTTTCTGATGCTACTCGTTTGACATTTGGAGCCAGATACAGTGATTACGAAATTATTGACTATGCATACGTAGGCCTTGCTGATTTAACTGGAAGAGCAGCAAATTATTTTGGTGCAGTTCAGCCTGCAGCAGAAAAGAGAGATTTCTATTCAGACGCAACCACGTTTAAGCTTGGTATAGATCATTCCTTAAATGATAATCAGCTTATTTACGCAACCTACTCCTCTGGTTTCAAACCTGGCGGAACCAATCCAACAGATGCAGATAATGGAGGAGTTCAAGTCTATGATGAGGAAGAGGTTGAAGTGTTTGAAGTGGGTATGAAAAACACTTTAATGGATGGCAGACTGCAGCTTAATCTTTCTGCATATCATAATGAAATTGATGGATTGCAACTTTCCAAGATTGTTAGACGATCCTCCATCAATGAAAATGCTACCGCTACTGTTAAAGGTATGGAAGCTGAATTTACATTCTTCATCACTAATACTCTTGTATTAGATGGTTTCTATGCTTATACAGATGCAACGATTGATGAGTTCTTCTCCGTTGATCCTCTTAATCCAGGTGGAGCCACTCAGTTCTTACCTTATGCAGATGGCCAAACAGGTTTCTTTAGTGATTTTGCTCCATTGGCTGCAACCTGTGATCCAAACGTTTTCTTAGGCTTGGCTGCTCCTTCGGCTAGCTGTCAATTAGGTTTAGCTGCTTCAAATGCACAGTTAGGAGCTTTGGTTAAATATAAGAATACTGATGTGGGGCCCGTCTTCTCATCATTTGCAAGTTTATGTACACAGCCATACTTTGGCTTAGATAGCACCACATTGCCATGTCCTGTGACTGACGGTGTTGAGCAAGATCTTTCAGGCAACAGATTGCCTTTGTCAGCAGAAGATAATTACAGGCTTGGATTAACTAAGTTCTATGATACCAAGGGCGGCACATATGCCTTTAGAGTTGATTACTCCTTTAGAGGTGACACTTATTCAGATACTTTTAATCGCCCAAGAGATTATATTGATGAGTATGATGTCTTTGACTTGTCTCTAACATACACTCCCAATGATGGTGATTGGTTTGTTGGAGCCTATGTTAGAAACCTAGAAGATAATGATCATATTTATGCTAAATATAATACTGATCCAACAATTGGCGGGTTTGCTAATGGTGTTGCATTGGATCCAAAAATCATGGGTATTAACTTTGGAATGAATTTCTAAAATATTACCTTTAAAATTAAAAGCCCGGATTTATTCGGGCTTTTTTATGTATGAAAATTTTTAATAAAAGCTTCTATAGAACCTTAGCTAAACTTCAGCAGAGTTTTTTGGTAGAGAATCGGCAGAATAAAAAAATGTTGGATATTTACATCAAGTATGCTGAGGGTAATGCCAGTGATGAAGAATTAGATAGTGCTAATGAGCAACTAAAGCAAATCTTAAAGAATCTTGGATTAGGCCTGCTCATTATTTTACCGTTTAGCCCCTTAACATTACCTTATATTTTTTCAAAAGCAAAAGAGCTGGATATTGATCTGATACCTAATTGGTATAAGTCTTTAAGTAACGAAGACGATCGTTTAGAATAGGATGTCTAAGCTTTTTTATTGACACATTTGATGTCAATATATAGCTTTGACAATTAAATCAATTTGGAGAAAAAATATGAAAACAGCAGTTATCGTTGACAGCGTTAGAACCGGTCTAGCAAAATCGCACAGAGGTGGTTTTAACATGACTCGTCCTGACGATATGTTGGCTCACATTATTAATGCAATGTTAGATAGAAATCCTAATCTATCCCCAGAAGTAGTTGAAGATGTAATCATGGGTTGTGGAAATCCTGAAGGTGCAATGGGGCATAACATTGGAAGGAATGCAGCAGTTCTCTCAAATTTACCTCTGACTGTTGGAGGCACAACTGTTAACAGATATTGTTCTTCTGGACTTCAATCTATATCAATGGCTGCAAGTCAAATCATGGCTGGTTGCTATGACACAGTTATAGCTGGCGGCGTTGAGCAAATCACCATGCTTTCTGGCAAGCAAAACATGGATGGTTTTGTAAATGAAAAGCTGGCTGAGAGTCACCCTGGTATTTATCATCCAATGGGCATAACTGCTGAATGTGTTGCTAATAGGTACAACGTTTCAAGAGAGACCCAAGATGAGATAGCTTTTGAAAGTCAAAAAAGAACAGCGGCTGCTCAAGAAGCAGGCAAGTTTGTTGATGAAATTATCCCTATGGATACAAAAATGATGCTTATGAACAAAGAGACAGGCGAATCTAAAGAGGTTGATTACACTGTCGATAAGGATGAGTGCAACAGACCTGGAACAACTTTAGAGGGCTTGGCAGCACTTAAGCCCGTATTTGATCCAGAAAATGGTTCGGTTACTGCTGGTAATTCATCTCAACTTTCAGATGGTGCTTCTGTAACTCTGGTAATGAGCGAAGATAAAGCCCTTGAATTGGGTCTAAAACCCATGGCATATTTTAGAGGCTTTACAACCATGGGTTGTGAGCCAGATGAAATGGGAATTGGGCCAGTATTTTCTGTGCCTAAACTCTTAAAATCACACAACATGAGCGTTGATGATATTGATCTTTGGGAGCTAAATGAAGCATTTGCGGTGCAAGTTGCATACTGTCGTGATCAATTAGGCATCCCAATGGATAAACTGAATGTAAATGGTGGTTCTATCTCCATTGGTCATCCTTTTGGCATGACAGGATCCAGACAAGTAGGCCATATCGTCAGAGAACTGAAGAATCAAGATAAGCAATTTGGTATTGTAACCATGTGTGTTGGTGGTGGCATGGGCGCAACAGGTTTATTCGAAAGATACCCAAGTTAATATAACTTCAGAATTCACAATTATTAAGAAGTACCTATCTGGCATAGGTACTTCTTATTTGTCTACCAATGGCATCGATCTTTCCATTGGTGATGACTGCGCAGTTCTTGCAGCCAATTCAAAATTACTCATAAGCACCGATACCTCTGTCTCCGGCATACATTTTTTAAAATCTATGCCTGCTGATTCTATTGCGTATAGATCTGTAGCAACCGCTCTAAGTGATATAGCCGCCATGGGCGGCAATCCAATTGCTTTTAACCTCTCTTTGGTTATGCCGCGCTTTAATGCAGATTGGATGAAAGTTTTCCGTAAGGGGCTGCAAAAAATTTCTAAGGAATTTAAATTCCCACTTATCGGAGGCGATCTTGCAAAAGGCCCTTTGCAGATCAGCGTCACAGTTTTGGGCAAACCAGGAAAAAAAATATTAGTCAGATCTAATGCTCAGCCAGGTGATATTTTATGTTTGTCCGATGCCTTAGGCTATGGCTATATTGGTTTTCAAGAATACAAAAAACATGGGTTAATAAATAAGAAGACTAAGCCTTATTTATTCCCTGCGGCTCAAATAAGTTATGGAAGTGCCATCTCCGGTCTTGCATCCTCTGCCATTGATATCTCAGATGGAATCCTCCAAGATTTATCTCATCTTATTTCAAAATCAGGAGTTGGTTGCAATCTTGATTTAGATAAGATTCCTTTGGCTGCAAGCCAATATGCCAAGCAATGTTTGGAGTTCGGAGATGATTATCAACTACTGTATACAGTGCCTCCAAAACAATTATCAGCATTGCAAGCTAATCTCAGGTCCTGCAAAAAAAAATGTCATACTATTGGTGTGATGGGCGGAAAAAAACTAATCATCTCAAATAATAATATTGGCTTACTTAAAAGCTGGGACCATTTTCGTTAATATGAGCTTTCCAAATTTAAAACAACCTTCTCATCTTTTTGCGACTTGGTTTGGTGTGGGTTTAATTAGACCAGCACCAGGCACCTGGGGCAGTCTAGCTGCTTTGCTCATCTGGTATTTTGCAGATTTCTTACATCCATCTATTCATATTATCTTGCCAATTTTTATCTTATTTTCTTGGTTAATTTGCTCCATGGCATCCAAGGACAGTGATTCCAAAGATCACTCCTCGATTGTGATTGATGAAGTGGCGGGGATGCTCATAGCTTTATCTTTTATTCCTCATGAAATTATCCCTTACGTAAGTGCTTTTATCCTCTTTAGATTGTTTGATATTTGGAAGCCATGGCTAATTTCTTGGGCAGATCAAAATGTTAAAGGGGGTCTTGGAATTCTTCTGGATGATTTAATCGCAGGATTGTTTGCCGGTGGTATAATTTATGCAATTTTTCTCTCACTTTAAATCAATTGAATAGCTGTAAATTTGTATCTCAGTCAGAATTACCAACGAAGTTTGGTGAATTTACTATTTCAGCTTTTGAGGAGCCTAATGGCAAAGACCACATTGCATTGACCATTGGCGATATTCAAAAACAAGATGCAGTGATGTGTAGAGTTCATTCTGAATGCTTGACTGGAGATGCATTGCATAGCTTGAGATGTGATTGTGGCCCACAATTGCAAGCAGCATTACAGATGTTGGCTCAAAATAAATCAGGCATTCTTTTGTATCTGAGACAAGAGGGCAGAGGCATAGGTTTGGTTAATAAAATCAGAGCATATGCTCTGCAAGACCAAGGTCATGACACAGTAGAAGCAAATGAATTGTTAGGTTTTGACGCTGATCTAAGAGAATATAATATCTGCTTAGACATACTCCAGCATTTTCATGTCTCTTCAGTTAACCTTTTAACAAATAATCCAAAAAAAGTAGATGCCCTAGAAGAAGTTGGAATTACTGTGGTTAAAAGGACATCTTTGCATGAAGGTGCAAATGCCAAGAATCAAAATTATCTTGATACTAAGAGAGATAAAATGGGTCACTTAAGATAAGTAACCTTCTACCTTAGCAAGAATTCCTTTTGCATCTAAGCCTGTCATCTCTAACATTTCTTCTCGACTAGCGTGATTAACAAATTCATCTGGGATACCACATATGATAATTTGTTGCTGAAGTTTATTTTCATGAGCCCACTCGCTGACCGCTGAACCAGCACCACCTGACATGGCGCCATCCTCAATGGTGATAATGGTATTTTTACCACTGCAGTGCTCAGTCATCAATTCTCTGTCCAGCGGTTTAACAAATCGCATATCCAATAAAGTAGCATCTAGCTTTTGAGCAACTTCATGTGCGGTTTCTATCAAGGCTCCGAAATTCATGATAAGTATATCTGATTGCCCTTCATTGATAAGTCGACCTTTGCCAATTTCAACAGCATTAAGTTCAAGTTCTATCGGGGTATTGATACCACCTCCTCGTGGATACCTTACAGCGGCTGGACCCTTATAATGAAAGGCGGTGGTTAGCAATTTTCTTGTTTCATTTTCGTCTGCAGGCACTGCAATAAGCATATTTGGAATACATCTAAGATATGCCAGATCATAATTTCCAGAATGCGTTGGACCATCTTCACCCACCAGTCCGGCTCTATCGATTGCAAATAGAACATCAAGATTTTGTAATGCTACATCATGAATGAGTTGATCATAGGCTCTCTGTAAAAAAGTAGAGTAGATGGCAACAACGGGTTTTTTTTCTTCACAAGCCAGGCCAGCAGCAAGGGTAACTGCATGTTGTTCAGCAATTGCTACATCGAAAAATCTATCTGGAAATTCTTTGCTAAAATTTACAAGCCCAGAGCCTTCGCGCATGGCAGGAGTGATTGCTATCAAGTCATTGTTTTCTTTTGCCATATCAACGATCCACTGACCAAAAACATCTTGATACTTAGGTCCTAGTTTTTTATTAGTTGAATCTAAAGGCTTTATTTTTCCAATTGCATGAAAACCAATCCTGTCAGCTTCTGCTGGGTCTAATCCAGCTCCTTTTTTTGTAATAACGTGTAAAAATTGTGGGCCCTCAAAGTCTTTTAAATTGCTTATAACTTTTGTTAATTCATTAATATCATGGCCATCGATTGGACCAATATAATTTAGACCCAGTTCTTCAAAAATGCTTCCTGGCGCTACCATGGCTTTCATTTGGGTTTCTACTTTTCTAGCGATATGATGAGCTTGCGGAAGATTTTCTAAAAAACTTTTCCCACTTTTTCTAATCCCTTTATAAACTTTTGATGCCCAAATTCTTGAGAAATAATTATTTAACCCACCAACATTTTCTGAGATAGACATATCGTTATCATTGAGAATGATTAAGATATTGGGTTTAATGTGACCTGTATGGGCCAAGCCTTCAAACGCCATACCTGCTGTCATAGCTCCATCGCCTATCACTGCAACCACTTTTTTATCTGTATTGCTGTTTGCAATTGCCATACCCAGTGCCGCACTTATGGATGTACTTGAATGACCAACTCCAAAAGCATCATAAGGACTTTCCTCGCGGTTTGGGAATGGAGCCAATCCATTTTTCTGGCGAATCGAAGACAGAGTGTCTTTTCTACCGGTCAAGATTTTATGAGGATAGGCTTGATGTCCTACATCCCAAATTATTTTGTCATCGGGTGTGTTATAAAGATAGTGCAAGACCACGGTTAGCTCTACCACTCCTAAACCCCCGCCAAGATGACCGCCACTTTGACCAACGCTGTACAGCATATTTGCTCGCACATCATCTGCTAGGGACTTGAGCTCAGGAGAAGTTAAACCTTTAATATCTTCTGGAGTATTTACCTTGTCTAAAATTGGAGTTTTGGGAAGGGTTGATGGAATTTCAGAAAATATTTTCATCTTAGTTTTTTCTTTTTACCATAAACTCAGCCATCGCAATTAAGTTTGCAGCCTCATTATTTTCAAATGCATTCTCTAATTTGGTAACACATCTATTTGAAAGAGCATAAGCCTGGTCGATAGACTCTTTTTTGCCGTATGCACTCACATAGGTTAACTTTTTATTTAGCATGTCTGACTGATTATTTTTACCTAAAGTCTTTGAATCTGAGGAGGCCTCTAAAACATCATCCATAATCTGAAAAGCAAGACCAAGGTCTATTCCAATCTCACCTAAAATGGCTAGATGATTTGTTTGCTCCTCCTCACCTTCATGAGGCATGGTTACTGCTGCTTGAATTAACTTTCCGGTTTTGAGCTCATGTATTTTTTTAATATCGTTGTATTCATTCCTTTCAGCATCTAAGTCATATTGTTGACCCAAAATCATGCCTGTGTAACCGCATGCATTTGCTAGTGCTTTAATCGAGCTAATCTTTTGTGTTGGAGATATTTCGAGAGATGAAGCAATTGTTTCATAGGCTAATGCTTGAAGGGCATCACCGGCTAGGATGGCCGTAGCTTCATTGTATTTAATATGATTTGAAGCTTGACCTCTTCTCATCTCATCATTATCCATTGAAGGTAGATCATCATGGATTAAGGAGTAGGTATGCATAAGCTCGATGCTGGCAGCCATATCAGTTAATGCTGAGGTGGAGATTTTTTTATTGAGATTTCCAGAAGCAAAAACTAACCCTGCTCTAATGCATTTACTATCTGCTAAAGCTGAATATCGCATAGCAGAAGTTATTTTACTATCACCTGAAAGAAGGACGTCTATGCGATTTAATACTTTCTCTTTGCATTCAGACAGGAAGCTTGCAGACATAAATCTGATTTTAGCTATCCAAGTCTACTGCATCGCCATTGTCTAAAAGTTTTTTTACTTTTAGCTCAGCCGAAGAGAGCTGCTTTTGACATTCTTTTACCAAACCAATCCCTTCCTCAAAAGATTTAACACTATCTTCTAAACTGATATCACCATCTTCAAGTTTGGCAACTATTTGCTCAAGCTTTTTTAAAGATGATTCAAAATTTACTGTATCTTTTTTGGTCATGACTTATTGTAACTTATGATTTTTTATCCATCACTTAACTTGAAGATTTAAATAGCTCAAATCTATTCTCCAGCCATATTTTTATGCGGGAGGGAAGTATTAACGCAGCAGGAGTAAAAATTAATGTAAGAATTGTGCTGAAACCAAGTCCAAATACGATCGATGATGCAAGGTTCTGCCACCAACCGACCACACGACTACCAACAATAATTTCTCTAGCTATAACATCAATGCTTAAGCCAATTGCAAGCGGCATCAAGCCAAAAATTGTTGTAGCTGTGGTCAACAGAATAGGGCGCAATCGTTGATTGCATGTTTTGATAATAATATCTTCGGTGGTCAGATTTGGAAATTCACCTTTTAATCTATTAAAGGTATCAATGAGGACAATATTATTATTCACTACAATTCCAGATAAAGCCACAATCGCAATTCCTGTCATGGTTGTGCTAAAAGGTTTTCCAGCAATAAGAAGGCCTATTAAAACGCCTACTATTGACATAAATACAGCACTTAATACCAGAACTGATTGATAGAAACTATTAAATTGCGTAACAAGCAAAATCAGCATTAACGATAATGCAGTTATAGAAGCGATAGTTAAAAATTTTGTAACCTCCTCGGTCTCTTCTTGCATACCTCTAAATTTTGTTTCTATTCCCTCTTCAAAATTTTGTGTTTCTAGCCATTTGCTCATTTCGCTTACTTTATCTGAAACTAAGTATTCTGAAGATTCTGTTGCCACCCCAATCTCATGAAAAAATTTACCATTCCTTCTAATTACAGATTGGCGATTTTCTTTTGGGATAAGTTTGATGAAGGTACTAACTGGAATAAGACCATTAATTGAATTAACCTTTAAATCTTCAATGCCGCTGAGTGATCGCATGGACGAGCCAAATCTAGCTCTTATCTCAACCTCATCTTTTGAGTCATCGGGTCTATATTCTCCCACTTTAAATCCATTTGTAAGCATCTGTACCAATGCCCCAATATCAACAATACTTACCCCAAGCTGAGCAGCTTTTTGCTTATCCACCTCAACTTTCCATTCAATCAATGGATAGGGCAGGGTTGAACGAATATTTGTTAAACCAACCACTTCATTGATCATATATTGCTCAATTTTTTCTGTTGTTCTAGCGACCGATTCTTCATTATTTCCAAAAATCCCTAATTCAATTGGTGAACTAAAAGAGGGGCCACCTTCTTCGGGTTTAATTTCAACAATAATTCCAGGTATATCAGAAGTAACTTTTTGGACATTAGCAATTACTTCTTTTCCAAGAATATCTCTAAACTTAGAGTCAACAACCTCAAAAAACCCTCTTGCAACAGAGTCGCCTCCAGAGTTAAACCATTGCGTCCCAGTTGTTAGATATAAATTTTCAATGTGCTCAACTGTTTGAATTTTTTGTTCAACAATCTCCATGATTGCTTTGGCTTCAGTAGAAGAAAAGTTTCCTCTTGCCCGAACAGAAATCTCAGCAGCAACAGGGTCTACATCTGCAAAGTAGAGGGTTCCTTTATTGAAGTTTCCATACATTGCATAACCAAAAAACCACAAAAGCATTACAACAGCTATGATGGTCTCTCCAGGATTCCTAACAAATTTTTTCAAAACTCTTGAATAGAAACTGGAAATTTTATCAAAGAGAATTTCACCAGTTTGTTCACTGTCCCCTGAGACTAAGTTTGATCGTCTCTGCCCAAATATAGAGCCAATGACTGGGGTAATGATTAAAGCATAAACAAGCGATGCTGATAGCACGATGAATACAGTGATAGGAAGAAAACGCATGAATTGACCTGTAAATCCAGGCCAGAAAATTAGTGGTGTGAAAGCAGCAATAGTTGTTGCGGTTGAAGCAATGATAGGAAAAAACATCCTTTTTGAAGACAGTCGATAAGCCTCTTTTCGATTCAAGCCTTCAGAAATTTTTCTATCTGCATATTCTGTTACAACTATGGCGCCATCGATCAACATCCCTAGGCCAAGCAAGAGACCCATCATGACCAGAAAATTAAATTCCATGTCAATCACTCTTAAGATAATGAATGTAAGCAAGAAACAAAACGGAATAGAAAGTCCAACCAACATGCCAACCCTAACACCCATGCTTGCTATGACAAGAATCATGACAAGGAATATTGCTGTGATAATATTTCCTTCCAACTCAGATATCATCACCTCGGCCCATACAGTTTCATCATTGGTTCTAACTATTGATAAATTTTTAGGTAAAGTTTTCTCAAATTCTTCTTTGACTGCAATAATATTCCTTTTTGCATCAATCGCGTTTGCACCAACTCTCAATCGGATTTCAAGCGTCACTGCATCCTGACCATTTACTTTTGCAAAAGATGAATAATCTTTAAAAGTTCTTCTTATCTCGCCGATATCACTCAAGGTTACAACAGCATCTTGGGTGACTTTAATTGGTATGTTGTATACATCTTCAGCAGTTTCAAAAATACTTGGAACTTCAATGTTAAATTTTCCTGAGCCAGTATCCTGAGCCCCACCTGGTATTATCAAATTATTGTTTGAAATTGCTCTAGCTAATTGGCTAAGTGTAATTCCGTAAGTTTCCATCTTGGATTTATCGATCACACCTTCTAAGACTTCCTCGGGAGCACCTCTCAAATCTGCCCCAAGGACCTCTTTTATTGCTTCAAGTTTGTCTTGTAATTCTCTAGCAATGAAAACTTTTTGACGCATTGAAGCTGAGCCTAATATGCTTAGGTTCATTACAGGAAATAAAGCAAATGAATATTCTCTAATCTGCGGATCTTCTGCCTCTCTGGGGAGTTGAAATTTTACTTCCTCAACAGCCTGCTTGATATCTCTTAGAGCTGTATCAATGTCATAGCCAACCTCAAACTCTGCAACGATTCTTGCAAAACTTAATCTAGCTGAAGATGAAAGCTCTTTGATGCCAGGAACGCTTCTTAATCTAGTTTCTAGAGGCCTAGCTATAAGTCGTGAAGCATCACTGGGAGATGCTCCATCTAAAAAAACTTCTACGCTTACTAGTGGAAGCTGAATGTTTGGGTCTGCCGCGACCCCGATGGTTGAACGAGCGTATGCTCCTGCAATAATTATTGCCAAGGCAATAGCAAGGGTAGTTCTTGCTTTAGATAAAGCAAAATCTACTATTCTTGTCATGTGATATCGAGAGGCACTTTGATTACTTCCTGGCCATTTTCAACAAAGCCCTGTCCCCTCACAATTATTTGTGTAAGGTTTGGAATGCCAGTGACCCAGACCCCATCTTCAGTATCTTCAATAATTTTGATAGGAAGAAATTCAACAATATTATTGTCTGTAACTGCTCTTACTCCCAAAGTACCTGCATCAGATAAAAGCAGGATTGATGAAGAGATTTTTGTTGCTAGTATTTTATTTGTAGAAATTTTTAAAGTCCCGGTAATACCATCTCTAATAATTCCTTGAGGATTTTTAACTTGAGCTTCGACTCGGAAGCTTCTGGTCGACGGAGTCGCGCTTTTAGATACAAAGCTCAGCTTACTATTTATAATATCACCCGTGACTAATTCTATTGAAATATTTTGACCTGTTACCACATTTTTAATATCCGCCTCAGACACTTCAGCAACAAATGTAACAGGGTCTAATTCAATAATTACCGCACATACTTCACCTCTATTTATATAGTTACCAGGCTTCACTATCATTTCAACATAACCTTTAAAGGGTGCTTTGACTTCTGTTCTATTGAGTTCAACCACTCCGAGCCTGCAAAGGACTTGATTTTTTTCTACCCACTGCCCTTGGACCACATTGTTTGGCATGACCTCACCACTAGTTTTGGCTAAAACTCTCACTCTTTTTTCTGAGGAAGCAGATGCATTTAAAGTGATGACTGGTGAATAAAATTGTGAAGCAGCTTCTTGAGTAACAACCTTGGTTAACTGCGAATCTTCTTTTATTTCAATGATTTTCTCTTCAACAAATAGACCAGAAATCATCCAAAGAATAATCGGTATTAGTATGTAGAGTGAAATCCGGACGTTCTTATTCATTAATGTATAACTTTTATATTTTCCCAGTTATCTAGGCTGGGGTCGATGATTATAGTGCATGCTTTTTGTAAAGTACACTTTACAATATTAGAGACCATGTTTTTTACGTAAACTTTCCAAAAGTTTCAAATCAAGAGGCTGCAATTGATTTGAGGCATTTTTATCAGGGAGGTCAAATTTTTTTCCAGATTGGCTTTCTTTAACAAGACGGAGGTAAATCTTTGAAAATGCGTGAAATGTATTATTATTATTTGGCGAATTAATTAATTCCCAACCAACTTCTCGCGCTGCCCAATAAACAATTGGGTGTGTCCAAGAATAGCTGTATCTAGGAGGAGAGGATTTTTGAGCTTCAATAAATGCCTCATGCGGGCTAGGTATATTGATAGAGTCCATTGATACTGAACATGCTTTTATAATCTCCGTGAGAGTAGGCAGGTAATCATTGGCTTCTATTACGGTTTCAATAGCAGCATTAATACTTTCTGCTGGATACTTTTTTAAACTCTTGGCCCAAAGTTTTTTTGCTTCATTGAGCTTATGGTCAGTACCAAAAACTTTGTAGAATTGATAATGGTATGAGAGCTCAAGTTTTAAAAAGAGATTATCTATGGCTTCTATGAATCTCTGACGCTCAGAGTTCAAGGTTTTCTGCCCAGGAGGCATCTTTTGTTCTTTGTTCGAACTCTTGAGAAAAGTCTCCGGGTTCATTATGTCTGTTAGCTTTTTTGTCATTTTTTCCTTCATAAGTACCAATCAACTCTTTGCGTTTTACAAAATCAACAAATTTTGAGTTCCAGGATCTTAGCGCTGTTCCATTCTCTTTCCAATAGAGTATAAACTCCTTCAAGTGTTTTAAAGCATCATTTTTTGAGACATTAGCTAATTCCAAAATATCAAAAGCATCAGAAGATGGCGACCAAAGATCATCGATACAAACGGGCAAGCCTTTATTTGTGGAATTCTCTTTAACCCACTCTCTGCGAATGAAATCAACAAACAATACATTCCAGTTATCTCGAATTTGATTTTTTTCAAGCCAATACATCTTGAATTCATTTACTTTGCTTTCAATAAATTCTTTATCAACATTGCCCATGCCTAGTACTTCAAATGCCTGTGCAGAAGGAGCCCAGGATTTATCTAGCTTTCTTTTACCTGCATTAAGATTATTTGAAGGCAGCTTTAAGGAGTAAAGATTTTTACTTCGGGTGGACTCAATTTTCTTAGAAGTTACCTCAGGAGAGATTAATTTCAAATCTATTAGCCTCTTTATATTTTTCAGAATTTCCTCTTCAGCAAAAAAAGGCATGCTTTCTTTCAGAATTGCAGCCATTTCGTTGGGCGAAGACAGCTCAGTTTTGATTGTTTTTGCTGCAGCCAGGACAATTGCACACTCTATGCCAAGAGTTTCAGCTTGTTGAATGGAGAAAGTAAATAAATCCTCTTTCAATTACCCTCGCCTCTTTTGGACAGCTTCACTGATAATATTGAGGCAATTAAAAGTGTCATCCCAGTTCATGCATGCATCTGTAATACTTTGACCATATGTAAGGTTATCAGTGATGCTCTGGTTACCTTCAACCAGATGACTTTCGAGCATCAGGCCTCTTAAACTTTGATTGCCAGATGAAATTTGTTTAGCTAAGTCCTTTACGACATCAATTTGCTTTTTAAATTGTTTCTGGCTATTTCCATGACTCGCATCAACCATAATAGAGTTATTAACATCAGCTTCAATCAATGCAGTTAGTGTTTTTTGAATGGCTTCTGAGCTAAAGTTAGGCTCTTTCCCGCCTCTTAAAATAATGTGTGAATCAGAATTTCCAGATGTTTTATATATAGAGACTCGCCCATCCTTGGTATTTGAAAAAAATACATGAGGATGATTTGCAGCTTGAATACCATCAATTGCAGGTTTTAGTGCCCCAGTAGTACCATTTTTAATGCCCACCGGGCACGAAAGACCAGAGGCTAACTCTCTATGACATTGACTTTCTGCTGTTCTAGCTCCAATGGCTCCCCAGGAAACAAGATCAGCAACATACTGAGGTGAAATCGGATCTAAGAACTCTGTACCAACTGGCAAACCCAAAGCAGTAATATCTTTAAGAATTTTTCTTGCCAGCATTAAACCTTTATTCGCATCATAACTTTCATTTATATCTGGATCATTGATCAAACCTTTCCAGCCTACTGTTGTTCTAGGTTTTTCAAAATAGACTCTCATAATTATTAATAAATTTGTATTCAATGAGTCTCTTGCTTCTTTTAATAATTTGGCATATTCAATTGCAGATTCGGGATCATGAATAGAGCAAGGTCCACAAATCACAATTACTCTGTCATCTTTACCATGCAAAATTTGGCTCGCTTCATTCCGCGTTCCATAAACTAATTTAGAAATCTCTTCTGTCAAAGGATATTCTGAAATTACCTCATTAGGCGTAATGAGATCGAATTTCTCAACAATTCTTGTATTGTCTGTGTGGTAAATGGATTCCATGCACAAATATTAATGTAAATAAATAAAAAAAATAGGCTTTCTCCGATCTAATTAATTCTTTTTAAGGCTTTGTAAATGCTTTAAAGAAAACTTTTAAGGCAATATTTTTATAAAAAATCACAAGATGTTGTGTTAAAAAAGGCATATAATTACAGCATCTTGTATAAATTGAACTTATGAAGTCTCAAGCGCAACTAGAATTTCCACAATTTAAAGGTGAGGCTTTAACCCAACTTCCTGACGATTTATTTATTCCACCTGAAGCTTTGGAGATCTACTTGGAAGATTTTTCTGGGCCAATGGACGTATTGCTTTACTTGATACAAAAAAAAGATATTAACATTCTGGATTTAGATCTTTCTGAGATTACAGATCAGTACATTCAATATATTGAATTAATGGATGCATTAAAAATTGAACTCGCAGCTGATTATTTGGTAATGGCTGCGACCCTTGCTCATATTAAATCTAGGATGTTGATCCCTCAATCTGAAGAAGAAGAGGAGGAGCAAGACCCTCGATCAGAACTTATTCGAAGGTTACAAGAATATCAAAGGTATAAAACTGCATCTGAGTCTATCTCTAATTTACCAAGATTAGATAGAGACTTCTTTCTTGCATCAACTGCCTTGCCAAAATTTCAAGAACGTGAAACACCCTTAGATATATCAGCCCAGGAACTTGCAGCACTCTTTCAGGAGGCTTCAATGCGTCCTAAATTTTCGGCGCATCATGAAATTCATTTCGAGGAATTATCCACTCAAGATAGAATTGCTTTGATTTTATCAATTCTCAATAAAAGAAACGTAATTCAATTCTTTCAAACTTATCAGAAAAAAGAAGGCAAGCAGGGAGTTGTCGTTGCTTTGCTTGCATCTTTGGATCTAGCTAAAGATGGACACGTCGAGCTTATTCAAAACCCTGACTCTAATCAACTTTATCTCAAATCAACCAATCGAGGGGTGCATTAGATGACCGATTTACAAAACTTACCCAATATTGTTGAGTCCATTCTTTTTGGTGCAGGCAGACCTATGCGATTATCTGAGATGAAAACTCTAATGGGATCTCAGAATATAGAAGTAGATTTAACCAGTATTAAAGTTGCTTTAAATACTCTTGAGGAAAGATATGCCGATAGCTCCATTGAAATTAAAGAGGTTGCATCAGGTTTTAGAATGCAGATCAGAGAGAGTTATGGCGATTGCCTTTATCCATTATGGAACGATGCCTCTAGCAGACTCTCTAAAGCATTAATGGAGACCATATCTATTATTGCTTATAAGCAACCTGTAACTAGAGGTGACATCGAAGACATCAGAGGCGTCACTGTTAGCACTCAAATAATCAGATCATTGCTTGATAGAGAGTGGGTTAAGGTAGCAGGTTACAGGGATGTTCCAGGCAGGCCTGCTCTTTATGAGACAACTAAAAACTTTTTAAATGATTTAAACCTCAAATCAATTAATGATTTACCACCGCTTCCTGAGGCTTTACCAGCTGATGAAGCCCTGGATCAGTTAGAAGTCGGCTAAACGCATGCTTCGATTGCAGAAGTTTTTGGCTCAAGCTGGCTTGGGTTCAAGGCGTTCATGTGAGCAATTAATCAAAGAGAATAAAATTTTTGTTAACGGTGAAATAGCCTCTTTGGGAACAAAAGTCTCTGAAACGGATGAGGTAATTTTTGACAACCAAAAAGTGGTTTTAAAAACTGCTGACTTAAAAATCATAATGTTGAATAAACCACCTGGAGTTTTGTCTTCAAAGAAAGATGAGAAAAAAATTAAGCTCGTTTTTGATTTTTTACCAAAAGTTGAAAATGAGCCTGATTGGATTGCAGTTGGAAGACTGGATATTAATACCTCTGGTTTGATGTTATTTACCAATGATGGAGCAATGGCCCATCAACTTATGCATCCCTCATTTGAAATTGATCGAGAATATCTTGTTAGAGCGAGAGGTCATTTCAACGAGCAGAAGAAAAAAAATATGCTTTCAGGTGTGAAAATTGAAAATGAAGTGTATAAATTTTCCGATATCGTGCCAGGAGAAAAACAAAGCTCGAACCAATGGTTTTCAGTTTGTATGCTTACTGGAAAAAATCGTGAGGTTAGAAAACTGTTTGAATCTCAAGATTTAGAAGTTAGTAGATTGAAAAGAGTTAGAATCGGGCCAATTTTTTTACCTTCTACTCTGAGAGAGGGATCATGCATGAACTTGACCGAATCTCAAATTCAAGAACTTCAAAATTATGGAAATTAAGAAAACTTACAAGGCTTAATTGTAAATTTAAGAAAAAAATTTTGACCTAGACCGAGGAGAATATATTTAAGTCTCTTTAGCGGGCCTTAACTTTCTGAGACAGATCAGCATATTCATAGTAGTTCTGCTTTGAATCAGAGCTTTCTTCGCTAAAAAACCATAAGTAACAGTCCACAAGATCTCTGGGAGTTTTAAGAGAATTAGGGTTTTCAGCAGGTCTTGCTGATGCCCTCATTTTTGTTTGGGTTGCACCAGGATCAAAATTAAATACTTTAATGGGGGATGTGGTTTCTAACTCGTTAGCAAAAATTTCCGCCAATCCCTTTAAACCAAATTTTGAAACTGAGTAGGCGCCCCAAAAAGCTCTACCTACATTTGCTACTCCAGATGAAGTAAAAATGATTCTCGGGAGCATTGATGATTCAAGCATTGTTTTCAATGTTTTGGTAAGCAGAAATGGAGCTCTGAGATTAACATTTAAAACCTCATCCCATCGTGACAATTCGTAATCTTCCAAGGTTGTCATTGTGCCTAAGATTGCAGCATTGTGGATGATGCCGTCTAGTGAAGTAAACTCCCCAGCAATTGCATTGAAAATTTCATGCGCTGATTCATTGTTTAATAGACTAAGATCAGCTTCCAAGATTAAGTGCTTTTGCGATGGAAAAGATTGTTCAAGTTGATCATAAACTTTGTCTAGCTTTAAAGAGTCCCTGCCTAAAAGAATAATATTGGACCCCAATTTTGAAAACTTAATTGCTAAAACTTTACCAATTCCATCGGTTGCACCGGTGATCAGTATTGTTCTATTAGAAAGATCCATTGTTATAGTTGGGAAATTAATTGATAAAGATCGCTTGGATGATTTGCTCCAAGAATATGTTCGTTGTGATCATTTTTAAGTGAATATCCATAATAACAAGCAATCACTTGAGTGCCTGCATTTAGCCCCGCTTCAAGATCTTTCTTATGATCGCCAACATAGATGCATTCAGCTGGATGAATGCCCAAATCCTTGCAGCCCCTTAAAATTCCTTCAGGATCTGGCTTGATAGCATTTAAGTGATCAGGACATACCAGAGTTTTGCAATTTCTAAAGGTCGCCTCATTCCTTAAGATTGACTGGGCAAAACGTAAGGGCTTATTGGTTACAATCCCATAGGGGATATTATCCTCTTTTAAGGAACCCAGCATTTCTTTAATGCCATCAAAAGGACCGCCGTGCTGTAAAAGATTTAATTCATATTCTTCTAATAGTTCTTCTCTTAAAGCAGCACACTTATCATCTGACATGCCGATGTTGAAGCCTAAACTTACAAGTTTCCAACTTCCATCAGATACGTGACTTCGAATGATTTCAGGATCTAGTTTTGGTTGATTATACTTTTCAAGCAAATTATCTAAGCTCGCAATAAAGTCTGGAGCAGAATCTAAAAGAGTGCCATCAAGATCAAATAAAACGCCTTTAGGCATTTTTCGACCCATGCATCATATAGTTGACTCCGAGGTCATTATTCAAATTTGCAGTATGGAAAATTGGATTGTAAAACATCCCCTTACTTTCAATTAATTTTATGCCAGCATTTCGCATATACCTTTCTAACTCTGCAGGTTTAATAAACTTATTCCATTCATGCGTTCCTTTGGGCAAAATATTAAAAATATACTCTGCTCCAAGAATTGCTGTAACAAAGGATCTGGCATTCCTATTCAATGTTGAAAGAAACATTTGGCCGTTGGGCTTTAAAAGCTCAGAACATGCTTGGATAAGCTGACCTGGATCAGGGACATGTTCAATTACTTCCAGACAAGCAACCACATCAAATGATTCCTTTTCTTTTTTTGCCAACTCTTCAGCAGTGATCAGCCTGTAATCGATATTAATTTGCATCTTATCTGCATGAAGTTGTGCCACGCCTATGTTAGCTTCAGTAACGTCAATAGCAGTTACATGCGCTCCTCTTGAATGGAGTGCCTCTGCTAGGAGACCACCTCCACACCCAACATCTAATACTTTTAAATTTTTTAAGGCAGATTTTTGATCTATATAGTTTGCTCGCAGGGGATTAATTACATGAAGTGGCTTAAAGTCACCTGTTGGATCCCACCAACTCTCTGCTATTTTAGCAAATTTATTTACTTCATTTTGATCAATATTTTGAGTCATAAATACTACTCTTATAAATTGGCAGATTACATCATTGCATGCAAGAATGGGTAAGTTTATTATTTTTTATAAAAGGAAGCTAACACTATGACAGATCATCCAGTTGCTATAGTCACCGGAGGCAGTAGAGGTGTTGGAGCTGCTACTGCAGAAATGCTCTTTAAAAATGGGTGGAATGTATTGATCACATGTTCGTCTTCTATTGAGGATGCCAAGCAATTAGCCAAAGATTGTACAAATAAAAATCAAGAGGTTTTTGCATTTCAGGCTGATGTCTCAAATGATGATGAGTGCATGGCTACGATTGATAAAGCTATTGAAAAATGGGGCAGGATTGATGCATTAATTAATAATGCAGGTACAACTAAATTTGTCTGGGATCACTCTGATTTGGATAGTCTTGATGCTGAGGATTTTCATTACATTTATGGTGTGAATGTTATTGGACCATTTCAAATGGTTAAAGCTGCTAAAGAGCATTTACTAAAAAGCACAAATCCCTGTGTTGTAAACGTTTCTTCTATTGCTGGAATAAGAGGAATTGGTAGTTCAGTTGCTTATGCGTCCTCAAAGGGAGCTCTCAATAGTATGACTTTATCCATGGCAAGGAACCTAGGGCCAATTAGGGTAAATGCTGTGTGTCCTGGATTTATTGAGGGGGAGTGGTTAAAAAGGGGTATGGGCATTGAAATGTATGAGGGAACAAAAAAGCACATTCAAAACACAGCCCCCCTCGGAAAGACATGCTCCCCAGAATCAATTGCTGAAGTAATCATGAATTTAATTGAAAAAAGTGAGCTAATTACAGGCCAGTTAATTACAGTGGATGGGGGGGTCAGCTTGAACTTATAGTTAAATCTTTTAACTTATTGTAGTTCAGCTACATTAAACATTTCTCTAAAATATTATTTTTACAGGCCTTATCTTAAATATTGACAATAACCTTTAAATAATTTGCAATGGACTACAAGTTTAAATAATAAATTTTTTTATGCATATAGCTGCCTTAAAATCTCCGGACCCTAGAGATCATCGCTCAGTGATTCATCCAGATACAGTTAAAAAAATTACAGATTTACCTGGAGTAACTGTTTCATTTGAATCAGGAATAGGAAACGGAATTAATATCTCAGACCAGACTTTTATTGAGCTTGGTTTAAAAGCTATATCTAGAGACGAATGTTTGTCTAAGGGTAATTTTATAATTACTCCATCGCCTTTGAGTATTGAAGAATCCAATAAAATTCAATCAGGCTCTACAGTCCTGGGCATGCTCAATCCCTTTTATGCAGTTGATGAGCTAAAAGCGCTCAATCAAGCAAGAATTAATGTTGTTAGCATGGAATTTATACCAAGAATTACCAGGGCCCAAAAAATGGATGTTTTGAGTTCTCAAGCAAACCTCGCAGGATATGCGGCAGTTTTGGAAGCTGCCCAACATTTATCTTCTGCTCTTCCTATGATGATGACAGCAGCTGGAACACTTAAACCTGCTAGGGTATTTGTAATTGGTGTTGGAGTTGCTGGTTTACAGGCTATAGCAACCGCAAAAAGATTGGGTGCTAGAGTCGAAGCCTTTGATACTCGAGATGTTGTTGAGGAGCAAGTTAAATCTCTGGGTGCAAAGTTTGTAAAAATAGATCTTGGCGATACTGGTCAGACAGATCAAGGGTATGCTAAAGAGCTTACTCCTGAGCAAATAGCGAAGCAAAAAGAACTTCAAAGCCTAGTCTGCGAACGGTCAGATATTGTGATAACAACAGCTCAAATTTTTGGTAGGCCTGCCCCTAAAATTATTGATGAGGGAACGATAAAAAAAATGAAGCCTGGAAGCGTTATTCTTGATATGGCTGTTGAGACAGGTGGGAATGTGGAAGGATCAATTGTTGATGAGGTTGTTGATATTAATGGTGTAAAAGTCGTTGGAGTATCCTATCTAGCTTCTAAAGTATCTAGCCATGCCTCATTTGCTCTTTCAAACAATATTATTAACTGGATTACTGATTTTTATAACGATGAGTCTGCCCAAATTCATTTTAATTTTGAGGATGAGGTGATGCAAAGCAGTGTTCTAGCATTTGAAGGAAAAATTATGAATGAGAGGTTTGCATAATGATGGAAATGTATATTTTGTTAGGCTTTGTTTTATTGCTATCTATATTCTTGGGTTTGGAGCTTATCTCAAAAGTACCTAGCACACTTCATACACCCTTAATGTCAGGGGCTAATGCTATTTCTGGCATCGCATTGGTTGGTGCATTAATGCTTTCAAGTGCTGGTCAGATGCAAGATATATTAGCTTTTGGAGCAATTTTATTCGCTTCTATCAACGTATTTGGTGGCTACTTGGTAACTAACAGAATGCTGAGCATGTTTAAGAAGAAATAAATTATGGAAAATATAGCTAACATTCAAGTCATTCAAAACATTGTTTACATCATTTCTTCAGTGATGTTTATTCTTGGAATTAAAATGCTTGGGAAGGAGGCTACAGCAGTTAAGGGAAATTATTTATCTGCTCTTGCCATGTTTTCTGCTGTTGGAATCACCTGCTTAAGCCTAGATATAGATATCAAGATAATACTTGCAGGTGTTTTGCTGGGCGGCCTTATAGGATCTTTGATAGCTATCAAAGTTAAGATGACAGCTATTCCGGAGATGGTTGCTTTATTTAATGGTTTTGGTGGCTTGGCAACATTTTTAATTGCGTGGTCTCAATTCAATGAACCTAGCAACTCAATGTTTCAGCATATCTTAATTATGTTAACAATTTACATTGGAGGCATCACATTCTCTGGTTCCCTTATAGCTTATGGAAAGCTTTCTGAAAAGCTCAAGCTTGGGAAGGGCTCCATGATCACAAATATTTTTATATCATTCTTTTATCTCAGTATGCCGGCTTTAATATACGTTGGGGCTGAGCCTTATGTATCCGAGTTTATCCCACAAATACCATCTTATTTTATGATTTTTTTGGTCTTAACCTTGGTTGCTGGCATTGGTTTTGTTATGCCGATAGGTGGGGGAGATATGCCTGTTGTGATCTCTCTGCTTAATTCCCTTTCAGGAATTGCAGCAGCGTTTGCAGGACTGCTCCTACTCAACAATGTACTAATTGTGGCTGGATCATTGGTTGGAGCCAGCGGGCTAATTTTAACCATTATCATGGCCAAGGCTATGAATAGAACTATCACGAATATTCTATTTGTTGGGTACGCATCAGCAAGTCAGGTCAATGCCTCTGAGGAGCAGGGCGAAGTTAAACCTATTACCTCTGATGATGCATACCTAATTCTTGAAAATGCATCTAGCGTCTTGGTGGTTCCCGGTTATGGTATGGCAGTTGCTCAAGCTCAGCATGTTGTTCGAGAAATGGGAGAGCTTTTAGAGGAAAATGGAACAGAGGTAAAATATGGCATTCATCCGGTTGCCGGGAGAATGCCTGGTCATATGAATGTTCTTCTGGCAGAGGCAAATGTGTCATATGATTTGCTTGCTGAGCCTGACGATGTAAATCCATCCATGGATACCATAGATGTTGCTATAGTTATTGGTGCTAATGATGTTGTGAACCCCTCTGCAACTGAAGAAGAAGGCAGCCCAATATATGGAATGCCAATTATTGAAGTCCACAATGCTAAAACAGTTTTTGTTCTAAAAAGATCTATGTCTTCAGGATTTGCTGGAGTTCAAAATCCATTATTTTTTAAAGAAAATACTCGAATGTTATTTGGCGATGCAAAGGAATCAATCGGCCAAATTGTTGCTGAATTTAAAGACTAAAATCACTCCGAAGTATGTTAAAATTTACCCATAATTAGGGGAATTTTCCGCGCATAGAAAATTATGCTTCAAGGGCTAAAAAATGACTGATTTTGCAAAACAAATCTTACCAATAAACATTGAAGATGAGCTAAAAACCTCATACTTGAGTTACGCAATGAGCGTTATTCACGGAAGAGCCTTGCCAGATGTGAGGGATGGTCTCAAACCAGTCCACAGAAGAATTTTGTATGCTCAACATGTTCTAAGAAATACCTACCGACAACCTTACAAAAAATCAGCCAGAGTGGTTGGAGATGTAATTGGTAAATATCATCCGCATGGTGATTCAGCTGTGTATGAAGCAATGGTGAGAATGGCGCAAGACTTCTCCATGAGATATACCCTAGTTGAGGGGCAGGGTAATTTTGGTTCAATAGATGGAGACTCTCCAGCTGCAATGCGTTATACAGAAGTGAGGATGGCAAAAATTACAGATATGATCCTCAATGACATTGAGAAAGAAACTGTAAGCTATTCTCCCAACTATGATGGCACGGAGCAAATTCCAGATGTGATGCCAACAAGGATTCCAGCACTGCTGGTTAATGGCTCGTCAGGCATTGCTGTTGGAATGGCAACAAATGTACCTCCCCATAATCTAACAGAAGTGTTAAATGGTTGTTTGCTGTTATTGGATAATCCCAAAGCTAGCATAGATGACATTATACAAATTATTACTGGCCCTGACTTCCCAACTGGTGGCACCATCGATGGAAGAATTGGTATTTATGAAGGCTACAAAACCGGAAGAGGGATTATTCATGTTCGCGCTAAAACTTCAGTAGAAGAAGATAAATCTGGCAAGAGTTCCTTAATCATCAATGAAATACCCTACATGGTAAATAAAGCAAAGATGCTTGAAAGAATTGCTGAGATGGTTAAAGAGAAGAAAATCGATGGTATAAGCGAAATTAGAGATGAGTCTGATAAGGATGGCCTAAGAGTGGTCATTGAGGTGAAGCGAGGAGAATCTGTGGAAGTCCTAGAGAATAATTTATTTGCCCAATCGCAATTAGAACAGTCTTTTGGAATTAATTTTACCGTTCTTGTAGATGGCCAGCCACGTGTATTAAATATCAAAGAGATCCTTCAAGAATTTATCAAACATAGAAAAGATGTCGTTACCAAGAGAACAAAATTTGATCTAAGAAAAGCCAAAGAAAGAGGCCACATTGTGGAAGGGTTAATGGTTGCAATAGCAAACATTGATGACATTATAAAAATAATTAAAAAATCTAAAGATACTAAAATTGCTGCAGCTGAATTATGTAAAAAATCGTGGAAAGCTGGTCCAATTGAAGCAATTCTTAAAAAAGCTGGCAAAGATGCTTGTCGTCCAAAAGGTCTTTCATCCGAATATGGCATCAAAGGTAAAAACTATAAACTATCGCCAGATCAAGCAAAGTCTATACTTGAATTAAGGCTTGGAAGACTGACCGGTTTAGAACAAGATAATCTTTCCGCAGAATTCCATGAAATTCTTGAGGTAATTCTAGAACTCCAAAAAATCCTTGATGACAAAGAAACACTCTTGCAGTTAATCAAAGATGAGTTAATAGAGGTTAGAGAAAATTTTGGAGATGAAAGAAAAACAGATATTAATGATACTCGTCACGATATTTCAAACGAGGACTTGATTCCAGAGGAGACAAGAGTCTTAACTTTATCTAGAAGTGGCTACGCTAAAACTCAACCTCTTGGTGAATACAGAGAGCAACGAAGAGGAGGTGTGGGGAAGGCTGGTGCATCAGTCAAGGAAGAAGACATCATTCAAAACCTCTATGTTTTGAGCTCCCATAGTCAGTTGCTTTGTTTTACTACAAAAGGAAAAGTATTTTGGTTAAAAGTGTATGAGATTCCTGTGGCGAGCAGAACATCTAAAGGCAGGCCTCTCGTCAATATGCTAAAGCTGGATGATGATGAGAAAGTAACTCAGATCTTACCTGTAGATGAATTTTCAGATGATAAGTTTATCTTTATGGCAACTAGAAATGGAGTGGTGAAAAAAACAAACCTAAATCTATTTCATAAAAAATATAAATCTGGGATTAAGGCAATTAAATTGGATGATGATGATAAGTTAGTTGGAACAGTTATTACTAATGGTGATAATGATATTTTGCTTTCATCTTATTCGGGCAAATTAATCAGATTTCATGAATCTAAGGTTCGTCCAATGGGCAGAACTGCAAGAGGTGTTAAAGGAATAGCATTAAAAGATGGCATGAAAGTTATTTCTTTGATGATTGGTGATCCTTCTAAGACCATCTTGTGTTTATCTGAAAATGGTTTTGGAAAGAGAACAAAGCTTGATGACTTTCCATCATATAATCGAGGTGGACAAGGGGTTATCGCATTAAAAACAAGCGAAAGGAATGGAAATATGGTTTCCGCTGTTGCGGTCGATGAGAATGATGGAATTATGTTAATTAGCGATAAAGGAACACTAATAAGAACAGCCATCAGTCAAATACCTACTCTTGGTAGAAATACCCAGGGGGTAAAGGTTATAACTCCTAAAGACGGTGAAAAATTAATAGAAGGCGTTAGAATCCCTCCGGAAGAAGAGGAGGAATAATGAGAAAATGGAATTTTTCTGCAGGTCCTGCTGCTATTCCTGAGGTTGTGTTAAAAGAAGCTCAGGCTGAAATGCTTGAATGGAAAGGTTCAGGCATGTCAGTCATGGAAATGAGCCATCGATCTTCAGATTATATTGATATTGCAAACAGAGCTCGGCAGGATCTAATTGATTTGCTGAATATCCCAAGTGATTATCAGGTTCTTTTTCTTCAAGGTGGTGCAACTCTTCAGTTCTCTATGTTGCCAATGAATTTTGGTTTCAAAGGAATTGCTGATTATGTTCTATCTGGCAGTTGGTCAAAAAAAGCTATTAATGAGGCTTCAAAAATAACCAACATTAATATTGTTGCTAGTTCGGAGTCATCTAATTTTGATCATGTGCCCAATGAAGAGACTTGGAAGTGCTCTGAAAACTCAGCCTACCTCCATTATGTTGCTAATGAAACAATTCAAGGCAATGCATTGCATGCCCCTCCATCTACAAAAGCACCATTAATAGCAGATATGTCATCCGTGATCTTGAGTGAGCCAATTGATGTTTCAAGATTTTCAATGATTTATGCTGGTGCTCAAAAAAATATCGGCCCAGCCGGATTAACTATATGTATCATTAAGAATGATTTCTTGAAAGATGCCTCAACTGATTTACCAGGCATGTTGCAATATGCAAAACATGCTGATGCAGAATCTATGTTTAATACACCTCCAACCTTTGCATGGTATTTATCTGGGAAGGTCTTTGCTTGGTTGAAGGGTCAAGGAGGCTTAGAATCTATCGGTGAGATTAATAAGCTCAAAGCTCAGCGGCTGTATGATTTTATTGATGAGTCAGATCTTTATTCAAATCCTGTTTTTGAGGAAAACAGATCCATCATGAATATCCCTTTTCTACTTGCTGACCCTGAACTTGATGCTGAGTTCTTGCATGATGCAGAAAATGCAGGTTTACTTAATCTAAAAGGGCACAGATCGGTTGGCGGCATGAGAGCAAGTATTTATAACGCTGTTCCAATTGAGGCTGTGGATGCGTTGATTAATTTCATGGGAGATTTCCAATCTAAGCACGGGTAAAGTTGTGAATAAGAATAAAATTAAACCTATTAGGCAAAAAATTGATGATTTAGATCATCAAATTTTAAAGCTCATTCAAAAAAGAGGTTCTTTGGCTCAAAAAATAGGACACCTCAAAAGTTTAGTTAACGCAAATGCTTCATTCTATAAACCTGGGAGAGAAGCTGAGGTTATAAGAAATATTTCAAAGCTTCACGATGGCCCAATTTCTGATCAAAATATAAAACATATCTTCAAAGAAATTATTTCCTCATGCTTATCCTTGGAGGAAGAATTAACCATTGCATATTTAGGTCCTGAGGGCACCCATTCAGAAGGAGCAGTGATTCAACATTTTGGCTCCTCGCCAAAAAGATCACCTAGAGTAACAATAGAGGATGTTTTTCACCAAGTAAGAACTGGTTCAGCTAGTTTTGGCGTTGTGCCAGTAGAAAATTCCTCTGAAGGCGTTGTGAATGCAACTTTAAATTCTTTAGCAGATGAAGACATTAAAATTTGTGGTGAAACTTATCTTCCTATTCATCATCAATTAGCTTCTGCTAGAAAATTTAAACTAGCTGATGCTCAAATTGTTGCATCTCATCCCCAAGCCCTTGGTCAATGCAGCAAGTGGCTGGATTCAAATCTGCCCAATGCAAAAAGGGAAGCAACATCAAGTACAGCAGAAGCTGCCAAACTTTCAAAGGCGCATTCAAAAACTTTATGCATAGTAAGTTCGCTAGCCATTAAAAAATATAAGCTTCATCATTACCAAAAGAATATTGAAGATTTTTCAGGCAACAACACAAGATTTTTAGTAATTGGTAATATTGAAATAGAGCAAACCAAAAACGATAAAACTTCTTTTTTAATTCAAACAGACAATCAGCCAGGGGCTTTAATTAAAATTCTTGAGCCCTTTAACAAAAGAAAAATTAATTTAGAGAGGATTGAGACACGCCCATCAAGAGAATCATCGAATGCGCATAATTTTTTTATAGATAGTAGTGGTCATTATAAGGACGCAAAGCTTAAGCAAATTATTAGCGATCTTACAAAATTGGGAGCCTTTGTTCGTATTCTTGGTTCATATCCTTCAGATTCATGAGCTCTGAAATTCTTAAAAACCTTAACCCTGGAGTAGCAGATCTCCACCCATATGAGCCTGGTCGCTCAATTGATGAGGTCATTGCAGAATTTGGTCTTAAGGATGTGGTCAAATTAGCAAGTAATGAAAATCCCCTTGGAGCTTCCCCCAAAGCTATCTCTATTATTGAAGGACTTAAAAGTGATTTGCATTTATACCCAGATGGTAATGGCACAAAGCTTAAGTTAGAGATTGCCAGTCATGAAAAGGTTCTGCCCGCTAATATTATTATAGGCAATGGCTCCAATGAGATTTTAGAATTAGTTGCACGAGCTTTTTTGAAACCTAACACCACATCTGTTGCTTCTAAGCATGCATTTGCAGTGTATAAAATAGTTACTCAATCTGCTGGAGCATCACTGATAGAGGTTCCAACATATAACTGGGGCCATGACTTAAAATCATTTCATGAATATGTCGATAGCAGCACCAGGGTCATTTTCATTGCTAATCCAAATAATCCAACGGGTACTTACAATAGTCATGAAGAGGTTCAGTCTTTACTTGAAAGAGTTCCTGCTTCAGTATTAGTAGTATTAGATTGCGCATATTTTGAATACGTAACGAAAGAAGACTACGTAAAACCAATTGATCTCCTCAATCGTTTTGATAATTTATTGATCACAAAATCATTTTCTAAAATTCACGGCCTAGCTAGCATTCGAGTTGGGTATGGCATTGGTAATGCTTCATTAATTGAGGCTCTCAATCGAATCAGGCAACCTTTTAATGTAAATGCTTTAGCTCAGTTAATGGCTTGTGAGGCTCTCAATGATCATGAGCATACCAAACAGAGCATAGATCTTAATACGCAACAATATGATTTTCTTTTTGATAAATTAACCAAACTTGGACTTGAATGCATTCCATCAGTTGGGAACTTCATTACTTTTAAGGGAAACTTTAATGGCAAAGAAATGTTCACTAACTTGATGAAAAAAGGAGTGATTGTAAGACCAGTTGATTTGTAT
>Ga0233451_10000178_pt1 | contig 68305 bp, 60 predicted proteins | sample 011ome_29_FD_183052 | JGI IMG/M metagenome (GOLD analysis project Ga0233451, IMG submission 183052) | Coastal salt marsh microbial communities from the Groves Creek Marsh, Skidaway Island, Georgia - 011504CT (spades assembly) | ecosystem: Environmental > Aquatic > Marine > Intertidal zone >... | reverse complement strand
TGGTGGAGGTCTTTCATCAGATGCATACCACATGACTGCTCCACATCCAGAAGGCATTGGAGTCACGGCTGTGATGAAAAACTGTCTAGAAAACGCTGGGTTAAAACCTGAAGATGTTGATGCAATCAATACTCATGGAACCTCAACACCACTGGGTGATGTTGCTGAACTGAAAGCCATCACTAGAGTGTTTGGTGATCATGCTAAAAACATTAATATCAACTCAACAAAATCCATGACTGGACACCTCCTTGGGGCTGCTGGAGCTATTGAGGCTATTGCCTCAATTCTTTCGATACAACATGGAATTGTCCCGCCAACAATCAACCACACTACAGTGGATGAAAATATTGACCCAAATTTAAATCTTACCCTTAATAAAGCTCAAAAAAGAACGGTAAACGTTGCTATGAGTAACACCTTTGGTTTTGGAGGTCATAATGCTTGTGTTGTTTTTAAAACTTTAGATGAGTAGGTTTTGAACTACATTCAAAACATACTCAAACTACGCCACAAAAAAAACAATAAACTTAGTAACGCTCTTGAGCCTATATTGGGATTTAAACCAAAAAAAATCCACTATTACGAAAGGGCTTTTACGCACCGCTCTACAAACAAAAAAGATGAGATTGGCAATCCAATCAATTACGAACGCCTAGAATATGTTGGGGATGCCATTTTAGACGCTGTAGTAGCGCACTATCTTTATCTGTCAATTCTTGATGCAAACGAAGGCGATCTAACAAAAATGCGATCAAAAATAGTAAGCCGTTCACATTTGAATAAAATAGGCAAAGGACTTGATCTAATCGCTCTCTTAGATTCTAAATTGGAAAACTCAAAATTTGGAGATAATATTCACGGGGATCTGTTTGAAGCCCTTATTGGTGCTATTTTTTTAGATCGTGGATACAGCGTGAGTGAAAAATTTATTTTTGACAGTGTAATAGATCCACATGTAGACATTGACCAACTTGAAGGCAAAGTTATAAGCTACAAAAGTCTTATGGTAGAATGGTGTCAAAAAGAGAAGAAAAGAATTAAATATTTGAGGTGTCATGACGAGGGCGTTGATGAAGTAAAACATTTCTCTGTTTTGCTAGAAATTGATGGTAAAATAATTGCAAAAGCCCGTGCCACTTCAAGAAAAAAAGCCGAAGAAAAAGTAAGTCAGAGAGGGTATTTTGCGCTTCAAGACAAAATACAATTGTAAGACAATTACTAAGGACACTGATTTTTACGATATCGTTTTCGTAATAATTTAACACCACGTACTTGTTTAAATAAGTTGTATTTGCGGTTTTATCTCTATATTTACAGCAAAGTTTTGAATTGAATCATGGCAGTACATAAGCTTGTTTTAGATGATTTTGTAGACGCTAATTATTCACTTTTTGCCATCCATTGTGACTTAGAAGATTACCGCCTTGCTTTTTACATAAATCAAGCTCTAAATACACACCTAAAGCGCACAAAAGAGGATGTTGACTTTAGTGATAACGTGGCTGCTTTTTCTTTATTTGAATGGGAAAATTCAAATTTGAAAACTACTTGGAATTTAATAAAAAATAAATGTCTTGTTGAAGATAGTTCAATAGACTTAGGCTTGTTTTTGGAGCAAACGGAGAAAAACTGGACTACCCATTATTTAATTGACGAACACCCAAAGGTGGGATATTTTTTAAAAGTAAGTGGCGGCAATAGCAATGATGTCAAAATAGCTCAAAAACTACAAAAAATCCCGGCCATAAACATGGCCTATACAATTAATGTTGAAGAACTAAAATCAAAAGATTACTTAATACTAAATTAATGTCATACAAAAGAAAAAAGACCAAAATTGTTGCCACATTAGGCCCGGCCATAGACTCAAAAGAAATGTTGTTAAAAATGGTTGCTACTGGGGTAAATGTCTTTAGAATAAACTTTTCTCATGCTGACTATGAAGAAGTAAAAAAAAGAGTTCGTTTTATTCGTGAAATTAATGAAGAGCATGGCTACAATGCAGCAATTTTGGCGGATCTTCAAGGTCCAAAATTAAGAGTTGGTGTAATGAAAGATGATGTTGTAGTAGCACCGGGAGATGAGATTGTTTTTGCAACTGGAACACGATTTGAAGGCACAAAAGAACGTGTATATATGACGTATGATCGCTTCCCTATGGATACCAAGCCTGGCGAGCAAATTTTATTAGATGATGGCAAGCTAATTTTTGAAGTTGTGTCCACAAACAATAAAGATGAAGTCAAAGCTAAAGTGATACAAGGAGGGCCTCTAAAATCTAAAAAAGGGGTTAATCTTCCCAATACTAATATTTCTCAACCAGCGTTGACAGAAAAGGATAAAAAAGATGCACTCTTTGCTATTGAACAAGAAGTTGACTGGATTGCGCTTTCATTTGTGCGTAACCCAGAAGATTTAATGGAGCTTGAAGCAATTATTTCTGAACATAGCGACTATAAAATCCCCATTATTGCAAAAATAGAAAAACCAGAGGCTGTTCAAAACATTGATAAAATCGTAGCCTACTGCGATGGGCTCATGGTTGCACGTGGCGATCTTGGTGTTGAAATCCCTGCACAAGAAGTACCGCTAATTCAAAAACAATTGGTTCTGAAAGCAAAAAGTGCTAGAATCCCTGTTATTATTGCAACTCAAATGATGGAGTCAATGATCACTAGCCTAACGCCAACTAGAGCGGAAGTCAACGATGTTGCCAACTCTGTTATGGACGGCGCAGATGCAGTAATGCTTTCTGGTGAAACTTCTGTTGGGCAATACCCTGTTCAAGTCATTCAAAAAATGTCGGACATCATCAAATCTGTAGAATCATCAGATTTAATTCATGTCCCTCAAAAACATCCACACATCAAAACAAAGCGTTACATAACTAAATCCATTTGCTACCATGCAGCAAATATGGCTAATGAAATCAACGCAAGAGGCATCACAACTCTAACAAATAGTGGATATACTGCTTTTCAAATTTCGGCTTGGCGACCAAAAGCTCATATTCTTGTTTTTTCATCAAATAAAAGAATTATTTCTCGACTCAATTTGTTGTGGGGCGTACGTGCATTTTATTATGATAAATTTGTATCTACCGACGAAACCGTAGAAGATGTGAATAAGATTGCACTAAAAAAGGGCTATCTAGAAGCTGGAGATATGGTCATAAGTTTAGCTGCAATGCCAATTCAAGAAAAAGGAATGGTAAATACATTACGAGTTACAGAAGTGAAAGAGAACAATTAAAACTCAAATTTTAGCTGTACCGATATGTCTTCTGAAATTATTGGTGTTTTAACCTCGCTATTTAAGTTAGAAATTGATATCCCAACAAGCCGTACAGAATTTTGGAGTCTTTCTTGAAAAAGTAACTCTTTTGTGTGTTCCAAAATTACATCCTTAGAAGAGACATAATACGTCAAGGTTTTACTTCTTGTTTGGAGTTTAAAATCGCTGTATTTTATTTTTAAAGTAATTGTTTTTCCTGCAATTTGTAGCTGATGCAAGCGCTTTGAAACTTCTTCTGCAATTTGGTCTAACTTATCAATGATAAAAAGCTCACTCGATAAATTATTTGAAAAAGTCCGTTCTGCAGCAAGTGATTTTCGAATGCGATTTGGCTTTACAGAACTATTATGAATACCCCGAACTACGTTATAATAATAGCTCCCCGATTTTCCAAAATGTTTATCCAAAAAAGAGACTGATTTTTGTTTCAAATCGAGCCCTGTAAAAATTCCTAGCTCATACATTTTCTTTGCTGTTACTTTTCCAATACCATGAAACTTTCGAATGTCCAAAACTTCTAAAAATTGTATAACTTCTTCTGGTGGCACTGTTTTTTGACCGTCTGGCTTGTTGTAATTACTAGCCACTTTAGCAATGAATTTATTTATAGAAATCCCTGCAGAAGCCGTAAGCCCTACTTCTTTTCTAATTTTTTCTCTTATTTCTTTTGCAATCAACGAAGCACTTTGAATTCCATTTTTATTTTCAGTGACATCAATATAAGCTTCATCTAAAGAAAGAGGTTCTACAAGTTCTGAGTATTCAAAAAATATTTTTCTTATTCGAGATGATAATTCTTTATAGCGATCAAATCGTGGGGATACAAAGACCAGTTCTGGACATAGCTTAGCAGCTAAAGCTCCTGAAATAGCACTACGTACACCAAATTTTCGAGCCTCATAACTTGCTGCACTTACCACTCCGCGCTGTTTACCACCACCAACCGCTAGTGGTAGTCCTTTTAATTTAGGATTATCCATCTGTTCAACAGAGGCATAAAATGCATCCATATCGACATGTATAATTTTTCGAATTGGTAAATCGCTCAACATAGTGTAAATTTAAGGCTTCTAATTGATACCTTATTTTTTTGTGATAGAAATCGAACGTAAATTTTTAGTCAAAAACGAAACCTACAAATCCGAATCCATCAAAAAACAATTAATAACTCAAGGTTATTTAAGTTCAGATCCAAAACGTTCTGTTCGTATTCGTATTTGTGAACAAAACGCTTTTATTACAATTAAAGGAAAAACTTCTACAAGTGGCACTTCTAGATATGAATGGGAAAAAGAAATCAATGTTGAAGATGCAAAACAATTGATGTTGCTTTGCCTCGAAGGAATTGTCACTAAAATTAGATATGTGATTCCTTTTAAAAATCATACATTTGAAGTGGACGAATTTTTAAAAGACAATAGCGGACTTGTTATTGCTGAGATTGAACTTTCTAACGAAAATGAAGATTTTGAGCGCCCGAGATGGTTAGGAAAAGAAGTTACTGGAATAAAAAAATATTATAACAGTCAATTAAGTCAAAACGCTTATGTAAACTGGTAAAAACAAAAAAATAACCCAAAATAAAATAGAGATGTCACAAACAATTAATATCAAAGAAACCCTTCAAGCCTTAAATATTGAGGCCAACAATTCTGGTGCTTCAACGGGAAATCAATGGTTTTCTTCCAAAAATACAATAGCTTCTTTTTCTCCTGTTGATGGTTGCCAAATAGGAACTGTATCTGAAACAACAGCAGAGCAATATGAAAATGTGATGAATACTGCTTCAGAAGCCTTTAAAACATGGCGAATCCTACCTGCACCACAACGTGGAGAAATTGTTAGGCAATTTGGTGAACGCTTAAGAGACCTTAAAACCCCACTGGGGAAACTAGTATCTTATGAAATGGGGAAAAGTCTACAAGAAGGGCTAGGAGAGGTACAAGAAATGATAGATATCTGCGATTTTGCTGTTGGGCTTTCACGTCAATTACATGGGCTAACAATGCATTCTGAACGACCAGGACACAGAATGTATGAACAGTACCATCCTCTCGGAATAGTAGGCATTATTTCTGCATTTAATTTCCCTGTTGCTGTATGGGCATGGAACACAGCATTGGCTTGGATATGTGGTGATGTTTGTGTTTGGAAGCCTTCAGAAAAAACACCATTATGTGGCGTAGCTTGCCAGAAAATTGCTGCCGAGGTTTTTGCAAAAAACAACTTACCAGAAGGAATTTCTTGTTTAATAAATGGTGACTATAAAGTAGGTGAACTTTTAACGAAAGACAAGCGAGTACCTTTAATTTCTGCAACAGGATCAACAAGAATGGGAAGAATTGTAGCAAAAACTGTAGGTGAACGCCTAGGAAAGTCACTCCTTGAATTAGGCGGTAATAATGCAATTATTGTGACCCCAGATGCTGATATAAAAATGACGGTTATAGGTGCTGTTTTTGGTGCTGTAGGGACTGCCGGTCAACGCTGTACATCTACTCGCCGATTAATTATTCATGAGTCTATCTATGATAAAGTAAAAACAGCCGTGGTAGAAGCCTACAAACAGCTTCGAATTGGAAACCCCTTGGATCAAAAAAATCATGTGGGTCCTCTCATTGATACTGATGCCGTAAAGAATTATCAAACCGCATTAAAAGCTGTAGTTGCCGAAGGTGGAAATCTTATTGTTGAAGGCGGTATACTACAAGGCGAAGGTTATGAAAGTGGCTGTTATGTAAAACCCGCCATTGCAGAAGCCAAAAATAGTTTTGATATTGTTCAGCATGAAACTTTTGCACCTGTCTTATACTTATTGAAATATTCTGGATCAGTAGAGGATGCTATTGCCTTACAAAACAATGTAGCTCAAGGGCTATCCTCAGCCATAATGACAAATAATCTTCGAGAGGCAGAGCTGTTCTTGTCTCATGCTGGTAGTGACTGTGGGATTGCAAATGTAAATATTGGGACTTCAGGAGCGGAAATTGGTGGCGCTTTTGGTGGCGAAAAAGATACTGGTGGGGGTAGAGAATCTGGAAGTGATGCTTGGAAAATATATATGAGAAGACAAACTAACACCATAAATTATACAACAGAACTTCCTTTAGCTCAAGGCATTAAATTTGATTTATAGCGGGTAAGATTTTTTATTTATAATCAAAAAAGTCACATAATAATGTGACTTTTTTTTGTTTTATGTGTCTAAACACATACGGTAGCACACTTTTGTGTCACTGAATATAAACTAATAACTAAAATACATGAGTAAAAAAACAATCTACTTATTAGGGATTTTGGCAACCCTAATCATTGGTTTTTTTCTGCATTGGCATTTCTGTTGCAATGAAGATTGTACAAAAAATGCTATCGTAGATGAAACTTCACAAGGAAATGCCTCTGCTCCATTGCCGTTCAAGTTTGAAGACGGTGATATCACCATACGTAGCAATGATAATTTTAATTTTATGTCATCTAACCATGCTATAGTACAGCCTCTTTCTGAAGATTTATTGTCTTGTGTTAAAGAAATGATTACACATCTCAGCAAAAACAAAGACAAAAGTATAAATATCACAGGATTTTTTAAAGAGGAGGAAAACAACCCATCCAATTTTGAAAATTTAGGAATCGCTCGAGCAAAAGCCATAGAAAGATTCTTAATAGAACATGAATTGTCTGCTAACCAGATTTCTACTTTCGGGGAAAAAGATAATACTCTTGTTCCTGACCAAAACGATATTCTTTATGGGCCATATGAGTTTAGTGTAAAAAATCTCAATGATAAGTCTAAGCAGAAAAACGCAATGAAAGAAAGTATAATGAAAGACCCTGTGCTCATTCAATTTTCGAAAACTAAATCATACGCTGTTTTAAATACAAAACAAAAAAACAAAATAAAAGCACTGGCTAATTATCTAAACTCATCAGATGATGCAAGTTGTACTATTGTAGGGCATACCGATAGTGCATGGTCTGATGAAAGTAACATGAGACTTGGAAAGAAAAGAGCTGAGTTTACAAAAAGAAAATTACTAGAATATAACGTTGATAGGGCAAAGATCAAAACAATTTCAAAAGGTGAAACTGCACCTATTGCAACAAACAAAACCGAAAATGGGAAAGCCCAAAACAGAAGAACAGAAGTAATAATTAATTAAAAAAATAAAACACTATGAATACATGTATATTAATCCACTTTATCGTTGGGATTTTATCTGCAATTTTTGGATATCTATTAGGAAGATTATTTGGAAAAAGAAGTTGTGGAAATTGTGACGAATGGCAAGGAAAAATTATAACTCTTGAAAAAGAATTGAGTGATTGTAAAGACAAAAACAGTTCGCTACACAAGCAATCTCTAACAACAGCTACTCCACCAAAATCAGTAATCTCCTACGCTTTTGATAGTGGTCTGGCAAAAAGTATATTTGGCAAAAATATCAAAGAAAATGATCTTACTGTTGTTGAGGGTATTGGCCCAAAAATTCAGAATCTTTTTCATAAAAATAACATTAAAACTTGGAAATCTTTATCAAACTGTAGTGTTCAAAAATGTCAATCTATACTTGACGATGCAGGTGAAGCCTACAGAATTCACAATCCTGGAACATGGCCAAAGCAAGCAAGATTGGCCTACGAAGGAAAATGGGAAAAACTACATAAGTGGCAGGAAGAATTGGATGGTGGAAGATAAAAAAATTTAAAATTAAATTAAAAAACCCTACCAGTGTAGGGTTTTATTAATTGTACTTCACTTTTCGTAAAATACGCATAGCCTCTTTATACAAGCTGTATGTATACTCGCTGTATTTTGCTAGTAAAGGTTTGGACACTTCTAGCTGATGTAATGCCAAATCGAAACCATTGAAGTGACAAATTAAATATGTGATAGGAAGATTTTTTAAATCTTCTTGTTCGTGTTTTTTTAATGTTTTTTGAGTTTTTAATTTTTCTAATAAGGCATTGTTGATGTTATAAATATGGTGGAGGGTTTTTTTATCATAAATTGGTGGCTGAAATAAAAGCTTGGTTTCAATATTGTATTGAGCATTATCAAAAAAAGTAATGCTTGTTTCTTCAAGTTTTAAATATTTGTTTTGTGCGTTCAGACCAAAATTTACATATTCAATAATCTTAAAACAATCCGTGTCATATATAATTTCAACTTCATCAAGCGTAGAATAAAAAAGACGCACCTGCTCATTAATAAGTTCAATATCTACTCTTGAATAAAAGGTTTGATTTTTGACGACTTTCTTTTGTCCCGACCAACACATCACAAAATATTCTTTAAAAACATGATACATAGGACTGTAGTCTTTTCTGTTGTTCATAAAGTCAAATACGCCGTCCAAAGTATATTGTATGTTATTTTGGGCATGCTGCTCAATCGCTTTAACAATTTTTGAGTTGCTATCATTCAGCATCAAATCAAACACCTTTGGCATACTGATACTGCCGTCTCTAAAAAAAACGGATCCTCCATAGTATTTCCAAATATTCTTTCGTAATGCTGTTATGGTATTGGTTGATTTTGCTCTAATTGTAACCAACCCTACTACTTTGTCGTTTGAAAGATGAGGAAAAGGAATATTTTCATATTGAATTACTGGGGGATGCTCTAGATATGCATTAATTAAATTCTGAATTTTACTATCATCAAAAAAATCTACACCAATAATTTCATTTGACGGATCATCTATGCCAATAATTATGTAGGAATTATTCTCTGGATTGCTATTGGAAAGTGCACAAATGTGCTTCAAAAATTTTGCTTTGCCCTCTTTTTCTGAAATATTAATTTGCCGCTTTTTATCATAAAAACTATTCTCATCATTATGAGCGAGTAAGTTTTTTATCAATAAGCGTTTATTAATCATATGAATAGATTTTAGGGAACGTCATGTCCCTGACTCGCAACTAAAATCTTGAACCAATCTTCTGTCGATAATTTTATAGAAAGTGCTCGGATAGCCGATTGAATTCGATCCTTTTTTGTTGTTCCAATGATGGGATGAATTTTTGAAGGATGATTCAAAATCCAGGCCAAAAGTAATTGATCTTCGCTTGAATTGTATTTTGTTGAAAGCTCAGAAATTTGTTTTTTCAGTCGCTGTTTTTTAGCAACGTCTTCTAAATTGAAATATGACCGGAGTGGTCCCCAAGCCATGGGTATAATTTTATGTTGTAATAATTTATCTAAAGTCCCGTCAAAAAGAGCTTCGTGTTGTACAACTGAAAATTCAATTTGATTAATGTCTATGAGGCCTTCAGACATCATTAATTCCATATGTGAAGACGAAAAATTTGATACCCCAAAATTTAATATTTTGCCGGATTTCTTTAAATCTTCTGCAGCACTCATTACATCTTCTGGGTGCATCAGAGGGCTAGGGCGGTGAATTAAAAGCGCGTCTAAATAATCTGTTTTAAGGTGTTTTAGGGATGCTTCGGCTGAGGCAATAATATATGCTTTTGAAGTATCGTAATGTATCACTTCATTGGGTCTATTTTCACTAATATATTGAATCCCACATTTTGAAATAAATTGAACTTGGCCTCTTTGTAATGAGCTTCTGGAGAAGGCTTGTCCAAAAGCAGCTTCCATTGTATATCCTCCGTAAATGTCGGCATGATCAAAAGTGCTTACGCCATTTTCAAAAAAAAAGCTGATCAAATCAGACATTTCTTGAGTGCTTAATTCTTTCCCCCATTGACCCCAAAACATTGTTCCAGCAACCAGCTTTGAGTTTAAACTTTTTGGCATGATATTTTTTAACAATAAATTTAAAAAACAAAAGGCTTTTATCTCTTAAAAAATTATTTATTTTTAACCAATTATTAACAGATTCAACAGAATAAATTTAACATATTGCAATAATCAGTATTAATTTAATAGAACCCGAATAATGGAAGAAAATGTACAACCCGTTGACATTAAATCAATAAACGAAAAAATAGAAAAACAAAGTGCTTTTATTGACCTACTTACATTGGAAATCAATAAGGTTATAGTTGGTCAAAAACACATGATTGAGCGCCTTCTAATTGGGCTTTTAGGTCAAGGGCATATTTTACTTGAAGGTGTTCCTGGTTTGGCCAAAACACTCGCCATTAATACCCTGTCACAAGCTGTTTCTGGAAGCTTCAGCCGAATTCAATTTACACCAGACTTACTTCCTGCGGATGTCGTTGGAACACTTATTTACAATATAAAGGCTAATGATTTCAATATCAAAAAAGGGCCTATTTTTGCCAATTTTGTCTTAGCTGATGAAATCAACAGAGCTCCTGCAAAAGTACAATCGGCTCTGCTTGAAGCCATGCAAGAAAAACAAGTTACCATTGGTGATGAAACTTTTATTTTGGAAAAACCATTCTTGGTAATGGCCACTCAAAACCCTGTTGAACAAGAAGGAACATACCCGCTTCCTGAAGCACAAGTGGATCGTTTTATGTTAAAAACAGTAATTGATTATCCAAAATTAGAAGACGAACAACTCATAGTTAGAGCAAATCTAAAAGGAGCTTTTGAAAAAATTAAGCCCGTGGTTAGTGTCAAACAAATTTTAGAAGCTCAAAAAGCAGTTCGTGAAGTCTATATGGATGAAAAAATTGAAAAATATATCCTTGATATCATCTTTGCAACACGCTATCCAGAACGCTATAATTTAGAAGAAATAAAACCCCTAATTTCTTTTGGAGCATCACCAAGAGGAAGTATTAATTTGGCTACTGCAGCAAAATGTTATGCGTTTATTAAACGGCGTGGATATGTCATCCCAGAAGATGTGCGGGCAGTTGTCTTGGATGTGCTTCGCCACCGAATAGGAATCACTTATGAGGCAGAAGCCGAAAATATTACCTCAGAAGATATCATCTACAAAATTGTTAATGTTATTGAGGTGCCTTAACAAGGTTTAACTCAAAAATTAGCATTTCAAAAACCTCACTCACAATTCTAATGGATACCAAAGAGCTCCTAAAAAAAGTACGTAAAATTGAAATCAAAACACGGCGGTTGTCCGATCATGTTTTTGGTGGGGAATATCATTCTACTTTTAAAGGACGAGGAATGACCTTTTCAGAAGTGCGACAATATCAATTTGGAGATGATGTTCGCAATATTGATTGGAATGTAACGGCTCGATACAATGAGCCTTTTATTAAGGTTTTTGAAGAAGAACGCGAACTAACAATGCTACTAATGGTTGATGTCTCTGGTTCTGAAAATTTTGGGACACATGGCCAATTTAAAAATGAATACATCACCGAAATTGCTGCAACACTAGCGTTTTCTGCAACACAAAATAACGATAAAATTGGGCTCATTTTGTTTTCAGGAGAAATTGAACTTTATATTCCGCCAAAAAAAGGACGTTCTCATGTCTTACGAATCATTAGAGAATTATTGGAGTTTAAACCTCAAAACAAGCAAACAAACATTGCTGAGGCACTAAAGTTTTTGTCTAATGTTATGAAGAAAAAAGCTATTGTTTTTATGCTTTCTGATTTTATTGATGAAAACTATCAACACAACTTAAAAATTGCCTCTGGCAAACATGACATAACTGGTATTCGAATTTTTGATAAAAATGAAATTGAAATACCAAACTTAGGCGCTGTTCAAATGGTTGATCAAGAAACAGGGCGCTCATATTTAATTAATACAGCTTCAAGAAAAACAAGAAATAATTATGCTAAAAATTACCAAAAACAAGTCGAATATTTCAAGGACAGTTGTAAAAAAGCAGGGGCAGGTTATCTCGATTGTGGACTGGACGAAAGTTATGTAAAAAAATTATTGGGCTATTTCAAACAAAGAGCATAAGACTTTATAAATGACAATAAATACAAAAGATATCAAATTTTGGAATAAGAAGATTTTGTTCTTGGGTATGCTTTTAGTTTATTCTTTTATTGGTAATGCACAAGTTAAAACTTCTATTGATTCTACTTCCATTAAAATTGGTGAAGAACTTCTGTATGCTATTGAAGCTGAGGTAGACAGTGCGGCAGTTGTAGTATTCCCCGAAGGACAAACATTTCAACCAATGGAAGTCATTGAAAGTTATCCTGTTGATACTGTTTTAAATGATGTTAGATTAAAGCTTATAAAAAAATATGGCATAACACAATTTGATTCGGGAGCTTACACGATACCGAGACAAAAAGTATTAGTTGGAGATCAAACTTTATACTCAGATTCTGTTCAGATAACTGTTCGGTCAGTTCTAGTCGATACTACAAAACAAAAATTATATGATATTAAACCTTTAATTGCTGTAGAAAAACAATTGTCGGTTTGGGAAAAATTTTGGTGGGGCTTTGTGCTTTTGTTTTTGGTAATTACTAGTGGTTTATATTGGTTCTTTTTTCGAAAAAAAGTATTAACAGAAGAAGAAAGAATAGCGGCATTGCCGCCTTATAAACAGGCAAAATTAGCGCTTAGTAAACTCGATGAGCAAGTCTATTTTGAAAATCAAAAAATCAAAGAGTACTATTCTGATCTTACTTTTATATTAAGAAAATACCTCAACGAAAAAGTGTATGACCAATCGCTTGAAAGCACAACAGATGAGCTTGTAACTCGACTAAATTTGCTTAAAGACTCTAAAGATGTTTTGATTAAAAAAATCACTATTGAAAATATTCAAGAAATTTTAAAACGTGCTGACCTTGTAAAATTTGCAAAATCTAAACCCGATTTTGAAATCGCTAGAATGGACAAGCAAATTATTGACAAAGAAATCGATCATGTTAAAGAGGGATTACCAGAACCTACTGAAGAGGAATTATTAAAAGATTTAGAATATCAAAAAGAAATAGAGAGAAAACAAAGACGTAGAAAAATAAAAATAATAGGGCTATGTTTTGTTGGTGCTTTGATTACTTTTTTTGTTGGTTTTGGAATACATTCTGGATTTACAACAGCAAAAGACACGTTGTTACGCCACCCAAGTAAATTACTTTTAGAAAATAAAAACTGGGTAAGAAGCGAATATGGTGCTCCTGGAATTATTGTTCAAACCCCCGAAGTTTTAGAACGGCAAATGCCTGTAAAAACGGATAGTCTTAATCCCAATTTTAATACTAAAATTTTTAGTTTTAAAAACTCTAAAATCCCTTTAGAGATTACTGTAAAAAGCTCTGTTTTAAGCTCAGATGATAATCCTGATAAGTCCTCTTCAGAGGCCATCGATCTTGTTGGTGTAGCCAATAAGGAGCTCTCTTTACTTGAGAAAAAAGGCGCTGTTAATCTTATTCCAAGAACAGAGCAGTTTATCACTCCAAATGGCCAGGAAGGTTTAAAAACATATGGTACTACATCTCTAAATTTTGATACTGGAGAATTTGCCGAAGGCAACTTTATAATTTTAGGGTTTTCTACCCCAAAAGTACTTCAGCAGTTGGTACTTGTTTGGAAGTCAAATGATATTTATGCTACCGAAATGGCAAATCGTATTTTAAATTCTGTTGAATTGATAAAAGATAATCAAGAGTGATGCTAGAAGGAATTGAATTCACACATAAAGAATTACTTTGGTTGCTTTTAGTCATACCTGTGCTTTTGCTATGGTACATCTTAAAGCATAAAAAACAAACCGCTGTTTTGGAAATCTCTACTACTGACGGCCTTTTGAAGGGAAATCAATTTTGGACAATTTTAAAACACAGTTTGTTTGTTCTAAGGGCTTTAGCAACTACGCTTATTATTGTTGCAATGGCAAGACCTCAAACTTTAGATATTTCAACAAAAACAAAAACTACTCGTGGAATTGATATCGTAATGGCTATTGATGTTTCGGCGAGTATGCTCGCCAAAGACTTAAAACCCAATAGACTAGAGGCCTTAAAAAAAGTGGCCAGTAAATTTATAAATAGACGTCCTAACGACAGAATTGGTCTGGTAGAATATGCGGGGGAAAGTTATACACGAACTCCCGTTACAAGCGATAAAGGGATTATTCTCAAATCATTGAGGGACATAAAATACAATACCATCATAACAGGTGGTACCGCTATTGGCATGGGGTTAGCTACAGCCGTCAATCGCTTAAAAGAAAGTAAGGCAAAAAGTAGAATCATTATTTTACTTACAGATGGTGTCAATAACTCTGGATTTATTGATCCACAAACCGCTAGCGAGCTTGCTGTTGAATATGGCATAAAAACTTACACTATTGGATTGGGGAGCAACGGAATGGCACTCTCTCCTGTGGCAATAAATAATGGAAAATTTCAATACTCGAGAATTCAAGTTGAAATTGATGAAAAACTATTAAAAGAAATTGCATCTGAAACTGGTGGAAAATATTTTCGCGCCACAAACAATAAAAAATTGGAAGACATCTATGATGAAATCGACAAACTTGAAAAAACAGAAATAGAAGAATTTAAGTATTATAATTACGAAGAAAAATTTCGCCCCTTAGTGCTTTTGGCGCTTGGCCTATTGGTTCTAGAGTTTTTGCTTCGACACACCCTTTTAAGAAGTTTTATATAATTATGTTTCAATTAGAAGAAGATATATGGTTTTGGCTTTTATTGATTCCATTGGGAATGCTGTTGTTATTCCTTTGGACACAACTTTGGAAAAAAAGAACGAAGCGTAAATTTTCAGATTTGAAGCTTCTAAAACGTCTTAGCCCAGATCAATCTTTGTTTAAATCTGTTTTAAAATTTATAACACTTTCTCTAGGTTTTATATGCTTAATCATCGCACTGGTCAATCCAAAAATTGGGACTTCCTTACAAACTGTAAAAAGAGAAGGGGTTGATATTGTCTTTGCCATCGATGTTTCGAAAAGTATGCTCGCTGAAGACATCGCACCGAATAGACTAGAAAAAGCAAAGCAACTGACAACTCAAATCATCAATACCCTTGTAAGCGACAGGGTTGGAATAATTGCATATGCTGCAAAAGCAGTGCCTCAACTACCAATTACAACAGATTATTCCGCTGCAAAAATGTTTTTACAAAACATGAATACTGATATGCTTTCATCGCAAGGAACAGCAATTGATGAGGCCATACAATTATCAAGAAGTTACTATAATGACGAAGAACAAACAAATCGTGTTTTAGTTATCATTTCAGATGGAGAAGATCACAACAATTTAAGCCTTGATGTGGCAGAAGCCGCTGCAAAAGAAGGTATAAAAATATTTACAATTGGTGTAGGCACAGAAAAAGGAGGCCCTATTCCAATCAAACGAAATGGTATAGTAATGAGCTATAAAAAAGACCAAAATGATGCAACTGTAATTACAAAATTGAATAAAAAAACACTTTCGGAAATTGCTGATGAAGCAAATGGTACATATGTTGATGGTAAAAACACAAGTGATGTAATAGAAACTGTTGGAGAGATTTTGAATAAAATGGACAAAAAAGAATTTGAAGCCAAAGAATTTGCAGAATTTAAAGATCAATTTCAATGGTTTTTGGGATTAGGACTTTTCTTTTTAATTTTGGACGTCCTATTTCTAGAACGTAAAACAGCTTGGCTAAAACGCCTGAACTTATTCAATGAAAACCTATGAAATTAAGTACAAAAAAATATATGAGCTATTATTGTCTAAATTTCTCTTTGTATAGATTTACTATGCTTGTTATTTTATCTTGTAGTTTTTCATTTGCTCAAGAATTAGATGACCTTCAATTTGAATCCGATGCTCTTGTTTATGAAGGAAATTTAGCCTCAAAAGAGAACTTTATTGAAGCGGAAAAATATTATAGAAAAGCAATATCAAAAAAAGAAACAAATGCCAAAGGCGCTTACAATCTAGGCAATGCATATTACAGTTCCGAGCTTTATGATGAAGCCATTTCCAAACTTATAGAAGCCACAAAAAATGGTACTAAAGAAGAAAAACACCGAGCATTCCATAATATTGGAAACACCTTAATGCAAAATAAAAAATGTAGAGAAGCTGTTGAAGCCTATAAAAATGCGTTAAGAAATAACCCCTCTGATGAAGAAAGTCGCTACAATTTAGCACTTGCAAAAGAATGTGCTAAAGAACAAGGCGGCGGTGAGGGAGAAGATGAGGAAAAAGATAAAGACGAGGATAAAAAGGAAGGCCAAAAAGAAAATAGCGACAAACAACAGGACAAAAACGAACAAAATAAAGATCAAGACGGAGACGAAAAAGAAGAGAACGAAGGGTCTGACAAAAAGGACAATAATGGAAATCCCAAAGATCAAGAAGGTGATCAAAAAAATCCTGATCAAAAAAATAAAAACCAACAAGGAAAACTCTCTCCTCAGCAAGTCAAAAATCTGCTTGAGGCTATGAATAATGAAGAAAAGAAAGTTCAAGAAAAAATGAATGCATCCAAAGTAAAAGGTGTACAAGTAAAAACAGATAAAGATTGGTAATATATGAAGTTTAGATTGCTTTTATTATTGATTTTTCTATCGAGTTTTGCCATGTCTCAGGTTAAATTCGAGGCAAAAACAAGTAAAACACAGCTTGGAGTGAATGAACGTTTGCGTATAGACTTCACCATGAATGAAGACGGAGATAATTTTATACCTCCAAGTTTTGAAAATTTTAAGGTTGTTGGTGGGCCAAGTCAATCTATTAACAACTCTTGGATTAATGGTGTGCGTTCTTTCTCAAAAAGCTACACCTACTTCTTATCTCCCACAAAAAGAGGAACTTTTACAATTGGACAATCAAGTATTGAAATTGATGGTAACACATATAAAACTTCGCCAATACAAATTACAGTAACCGCTGCTGTTGAAATTCCTAAAGATCCAAATGACCCAAATTATATTGCTTCAGAAAGTATCCATTTAGTGGCTGAAGTTTCAACAACAAAGCCTTATTTGAATGAGCCTGTTAGTGTTATATATAAACTTTATGTGGCAGAAAACACTGGAGTAAGAAATTGGTCTGAATTGGACAGCCCTAGGTATAACGATTTTTGGAGTCAAAACATTGAGGTTAATAGGCAAAATGTCAAAGAGGGTAAGTATAAAGGAGAAAACTACCGCTATGTTGTTTTAAAAAAAACAGTGCTATACCCACAAAAAACAGGAAAGTTAAGTATAGAACCACTTACCTTAGACGTTAGTGTTGAGGTGCCCTCTAAAAGAAGAGATGTTTTTGGTCGTCTGATGATGACCACTACAAATCGGAATGTTACTGCTGGAAAAAGAACAATTGATGTCAAACCATTGCCAAGTGATGGAAGGCCAGACGATTTTTCTGGAGCTGTTGGAAGCTTTGAGTTTAATATGACTTCAAACAAAAATACATTAAAAGCAACAGAAGCTTTTGACCTAAAGCTTGAAGTCTCCGGAAAAGGAAATTTGAAATTATTTAAACTTCCAAAACCTAATCTTCCTAGTGCGCTTGAAGTTTATGAACCAGAGCATTCCGAAAAAGTTTCTACCAATCTCTCTGGAATGAGGGGCAGCATTTCAGACACATATACTGTTGTTCCAAATGCACAAGGGCGATATCCAATTCCAACGGTGTCCTTTTCTTATTTTGATCTCAATACAGAAACCTATAAAACGCTTAAGTCTAATGAATTGGTGGTGGCAGTAACTGATGATGCCGAACTTAGTTCTAATGAAAATTCCGCAACAAAAGAAGTGCAAAAAACCAATGTAACTACTTTATCAAAACAATTTTCTTCTTTCAAATCCAATGGCAATTTAGAACCAATAACTAAAACTAATTTTTATAATACTCCATTATTTTGGTGGCTATTTTTTGGGCCACTACTGCTCATTCCTCTTGTCATTATCATCACTCGAAATCGTGGAAAAAGAGCTTTGGATATAGAAGGTAATAAAATACGACAAACGAACAGGCTGGCGCGAAAATATCTAAGCTCTTCAAAGAAAGCAATAGGAAATAAAGAAGCGTTTTATGTGGCTTTGGAGCGAGCTTTACACAACTATCTTAAATCTAGATTAAAAATAGAAACTAGTGATTTTAGCAAAGAAAAAATTGACCAACTTTTAACTAAAAAAGAGGTTCAAAAAGAAGCCTCCTCTCAATTTTTAGACGTTCTAAAATCTTGTGAGCTTGCACGGTACACCCCACTAGGCGTCGCCGATATGGAGCGTGATTATCAAAAAGCCGTTGAAACCATAAACACACTTGACAAACAACTAAAATAGTATGAAAAATATAATTATTATTTCCTTTTGGTTGATTGGAACTGTTGGAAATTCTCAAGACAATTTGCAGTTTGATCAAGCTAACTCGCTTTATAACAACGGAAAGTATGATGCTGCAATTTTAGCTTATGAAAATATACTTGAAAATAATTTGCACTCTAGTGCGCTGTATTTCAATATGGCTAATTGTTATTATAAATTAAATAAAATTGCACCTAGTATTTATTATTATGAGAAAGCATTAAAGCTATCCCCAAACGACAAAGACATTCAAAACAATTTGGGTTTTGCACAACAGATGACTATCGATCAATTTAATGCAATTCCTGAGTTAGGGGCGTCTAAATTTTATAAAAAAACAGCACAAATATTTAGTCTTAACGGCTGGGCAATTTTATGTGTCTTTCTAATGTGTGTTTTTGTTGGGTTTTTTATCGCATATTTCCTTTCTTATAACACAAAAACAAAAAGACTCTTTTTTGTAATGGGGGTATTATCTATCCTAATTCTCATTATATCTTTTATTTTACTCCACAAAAAAATAGACATAAACAATGAGCGTTTTGGTATCATTTACCCACAAGAAATTAATGTAAAAACAGAGCCGAATCTTAGAAGTGAAACTGCTTTTGTTTTACACGAAGGAACAAAAGTACAAATCATAGAATCATACAAAAATAACTGGTTAAAAATTAAACTCATAGACGGAAATATTGGATGGGTTTCAAAAATTGCCCTCCAAGAATTCTAATTTTATTTACTTATGGTATGACACAATTCATTTTATTTAAACACATTTTTAAGTCCTAAACTAAACGACATGAAAAACACAAACAACCTATTCTCAAATATTAAGGGTGATGCCTTTGGCGGTATCACCGCAGGAATCGTAGCTTTACCACTAGCGCTAGCCTTTGGCGTATCCTCTGGTCTTGGCCCAAGCGCCGGACTCTATGGTGCTATTTTCATAAGTTTTTTTGCTGCACTTTTTGGTGGAACAAACACACAAATCTCTGGTCCAACCGCGCCAATGACTGCAGTAAGTATGGTTATTATTGCTGGTATTGTTGCTGCCAATGATGGCAACGTAGAGAAAGCTTTACCATCCATTTTGATGGTGTTTTTATTGGCAGGAATAATGCAAATTGGACTGGGTTTTTTAGGACTTGGAAAATATATTAAGTACATTCCATACCCTGTTGTTTCTGGGTTTATGACAGCAATTGGTGTTATTATTCTTTTGACTCAAATTTTACCCTCTTTGGGATACAACCCAAAAGATGATTTAGAATATGTAAATCAGTTTAAACCACAAGCAGAAGAGATTATTCTTGAAAATATTTTAAAAGACGAAGCCGGTGACGGGATTCTTGTTTTAGAGGATTTTAAAGAAACCATAAAAAGAGCAAATGAAATTTCTGAAGCAGATATTCTTAGGGAATCCAAAACTCTTGCCGCTAAAGAAGCCTCTGGAACTATTGGTGCATTAAAAGTCATGCCAAGAGCACTTAGAAATATCAACTGGCTTGAACTTTTTTTGGCACTAGGAACTATTATAATCATATACGGATTTAAAAGAATTACTAAAGCAGTACCTAGCACCTTAGTTGCGCTTATTGTAATGTCTGGCGGAGCTATCGCATTAGGTTTGGATTATAAGCCTATAGAAAAAATCCCCGAAGGACTCCCTATTCCTCAATTAAATATGTTTTCTAATTTTAGTTTAAACAGTATTAGCCCCTATTTGTTTACAGCGCTCGCACTATCTCTTCTTGGGGCTATTGATTCGTTGTTAACAAGTGTTGTGGCCGACAATATGACAAAAACCAAACATAATCCTAACAAAGAACTTGTGGGACAAGGTATTGGAAACAGTATTGCTGCAGTGTTTGGTGGAATTCCAGGTGCTGGTGCTACAATTCGAACTGTTGTTAACATTAATGCCGGTGGAAAAACAAGACTTTCTGGAATGATTGCTGGAGTTTTGTTACTTTTTATTCTTTTGGCACTAGGACCTATCGCTTCTAAAATTCCTGCTGCGGTGCTTTCTGGCATATTGATTACCGTTGGAATTGGAGTTATGGATTATAAAGGACTAAGGGCAATCCCTATTTTACCAAAAGACATTACACTTGGGCCCATAAAATTAAGCTCTGAAGTTTTAATCATGTTTATTGTTTTGATTTTATCAACGTTTTGGGATTTAATTTTTGCAGTAGGAATTGGACTACTCATTTCGTGTTTAATGTTTATGAAGCTCATTGGCGATCTTACCGCTGAACACTCAGAACTTAATACTCTGAAGGAAGAAGCATGGCCAGATGAAATAGAATTTCCAAAAAACTTAAAAGGAGAGGTTTTTATAAAACATATCAAAGGGCCACTATTTTTTGGATCAACTTCTGAATTTCAACAATTGTATAAGCAAATTCCCGAAGGAGCAAAAACAGTTGTGATTCGACTTAGTAGAATGCCATATATGGACCAATCTGGTTTGTATGTGATGGAAGACACACTTCAAGATTTAAAAGCTAAAGGCGTAGAGGTAGTTTTTGTAGGATTGCTAAAGCAACCGAGATACATGATGGAACGTATTGATATTATTCCTGATTTTATTGCAGAGGAACGCATATATCAATCATTCAAAGCCTATTTAAGTAGCCTATCTAAGTAACTCTTTATTCTTGTTCTGAATTTTCGATTTTTGGGAGTTCAAGTAGCTTATCCTCATTAATAAATTGAGGTAAAATCATTGGAGCTATTGATGCGACTGGTTTGTATAAAATTGAATCTTCCAATTCTTCTTCTGAAACCAATGAAAGCGTATTGTTGAATCGATCAAAAACAAGCAATAAAACGGAAAGAATAAGTGCAATTTTTAACCCCCCAAAAAGTGCACCCAATAATTTATTAAGGATACCTAGAGCGGCAAAATTTGCAAGTTTTGTTAGCGCTTTTCCAGCAAGAGATATCGCCAAAACAATAACAACAAAAGTGATTATAAAAGAGGAAATATTTATTTTTTTTTCTGACCAGTCCACATAATTTGATAAAAATTCTGCTGCATAATTACTAAAGTGAACCGCTCCATATACCCCCAACATTAACGCCAAAAGTGAGGCCACCTCTACAAACAAGCCTTTGAAAAAACCTTTAATAATTCCATAAATAATGAGGGCTCCAAGGATAATATCAATAACAGGCATAAAAAGAATTTGAGTTATTATTTCTTTAATGAGAAATTTGAGTCTAAATTTACAAAATAAATTATGGCAAGAGACGAAAAACTAAAAAAACGCTGGGAAACACTTGTAGAAAAACTCTCTCTACGCTTTGCTGATGGTGCACCATTGGACCTCGATGGGATTATTTATCTTATTGGTGTTCAAGAGCTTGGGCAGCTTCATCGTCGCTTCAAAAAAGACGAAAAACTCAACTTAATGCATATTGCTATTTGCAGACTTTTATTGCCGTATGGATATTACGAGCTTGATTTTGTTGATAACGATGGATGGCCACATTATAAAATAAAGGCACAATTGCCCAATTTAAAAGCAGGTGAACAAAGCATTTTAATGAAAGAAGCTATTGTAAACTATTTTCTCGAACACGAATTTATTAGATAAGATTTCTTAAATTTGGCTTTTATTTTAAAACCATGATTGACCGCATTCAAAAATTAATTGACGAAGCCAATAGTTTTACGACAAACTCTGCTGCTGAACTTGAGGCTTTTAGAATAAAGTTTTTAGGTAAAAAAGGGCTTTTAAATGATTTGTTTGCTGACTTCAAATCGGTGCCAAATGATGAAAAAAAAGCTTACGGTCAAGCCATAAATACGCTAAAGTCTACAGCACAAGAAAAAGTAAATTCACTTAAAACGAGTCTTGAAAACAATAATTCAAATGTTTCATCTCTAGGAGATTTGACACGCCCTGGTGAACCAATAAACATTGGCGGTCGACACCCAATCTCTTTAGTGAAAAATCAAATTATAGACATCTTTTCTCGAATAGGATTTAACGTTAGTGAAGGGCCAGAAATTGAAGATGATTGGCACAATTTTACGGCTTTAAATTTACCAGAGCATCATCCTGCAAGAGATATGCAAGACACTTTTTTTGTACAAACAAATCCTGATATCTTGTTGCGTACTCACACAAGTTCCGTTCAGGTGCGTTATATGGAAAACAACAGGCCTCCAATTCGAACTATTTCACCTGGAAGAGTCTATCGCAATGAAGCAATTTCTGCGCGTTCTCATTGCTTTTTTCATCAAGTTGAAGGCTTGTACATAGATAAAAATGTGAGCTTTGCCGATTTGAAACAAACCCTCCAATATTTTACAACTGAACTTTTTGGTAAATCAAAAATTCGTCTTAGACCCTCTTATTTTCCTTTTACGGAGCCTAGTGCCGAAGTGGATGTATACTGGGGATTAGAAACTGAAACTGATTACAAAATGACAAAAGGAACTGGTTGGCTGGAAATTATGGGCTGTGGAATGGTAGACCCAAATGTCCTTGAAAATTGTGGAATTGACTCCAAAGAATATACTGGCTTTGCTTTTGGAATGGGGATAGATCGTATTGCTTTGTTGCTGCACCAAATCAATGATATTCGCTTATTAAGTGAAAATGACATCCGATTTTTGGAGCAATTTAAAAGTACCTTATAGTACTACTCAATAAAACTATTAATCTAAATTTTCAGTTAATTTCTTTAACGCCTGTTTGGGGTTCTTATTGTTATATAGTACCTCATATACCATATCAATAATTGGAGTTCTTGCTAAATTTTTTGATTCTTGATTAATTTCATAGGCGCTTTTTGTTGCATAATACCCTTCAGCAATCATATTCATTTCCATTTGTGCGGACTTCACTGTGTAGCCCTTACCAATCATATTACCAAACATTCTGTTTCGGGAAAAGGTTGAATACCCTGTGACTAACAAATCGCCTAAATAGACCGTTTCGTTAATTTTGCGTTTCATCTTATATACTTTCTTTATGAAGCGCTTCATTTCACGAATAGCGTTGCTCATCAAAACACTTTGAAAATTATCGCCATACCCCAATCCATGAGCAATTCCTGCTGCTATAGCATAAATATTTTTCAACATGGCTGCATACTCTGCTCCAACAACATCATCATGAATTTTTGTGTTTATATAATGACTAGAAATTTGTTCTGCTATGGCTTTTGCTGTATCCTTATTTGTACAGGCAATGGTTAAATACGAAAGTCGCTCTAATGCCACTTCTTCGGCATGACATGGCCCCCCCAATACTGCAACTTGATCGAAAGGGACGCCTAGGTGTTGATGAAAATGCTCTCCAACCAAAAGCCCTGTTTCTGGAACGATTCCTTTTACAGCAGATAAAATTATTTTTTCTGAAATATTGACATTTAACAATTTGAGTTGCTCATAAATAAATGCGGATGGAATCGCAAAGACTAAAACATCTGCTGAACGTGCTACTTTATTTATATCATCACTCAATATGAGACGGTTGACATCAAATTCAATCGAAGTTAAATATGAAGGGTTGTGTTGCTCTTTTTTTATGTAATCAATGGTTTGCGATTTGCGCACATACCAGCCCACAGAGTCTGTTTTCTCGCACAACATTTTTACAATTGCTGTTGCCCAACTGCCGTTTCCAAAGACTGCATATTTTAGTTTTGATGCCATTTTCTAAAATTTATTGGAGCAAAAGTACTAAAAAATTAACGCTTGTTATCTATTGAATTTCAGCTGCGGAATCTTTTGGCATGTATTTTGAAACTACATAAATAATTTTAAACTGATACATGATGAAAACGCTAAAACCTTATTTCCTACCCTTTCTTTATTTATTTATTTTTTGGTCTTGTGAGCGCAACGAACTTCGTGTGCCTGAAAACAATAATAACACCATTTCACTTGAGCAACTCTTGAGAACTTATGAGCTTTGGTATGTTGATATCAATAGTACTAGTGGTAATGGGCAAACAGCATTTGTTGAAATGGCATTTACATTATCGTTTTTAAATGGTAATTTATATGCAAATAACAATTTGGTTGGATTTGGAGAGCAAGGAAATGGCTATGGAATTTCTGTTGGCGAATATGAAACTGGTGGGATTATTTTGGATATTTATCATGATATTGATGGACATCAACGTTTTGAAGTATATCAAGAGAGTGCAAGCTCAATTGAGCTCTATAACCCATCCAATAACACATCATATTTTTTAGACGGATATCAACGAAACGAGTTCGACTACGATGGGGTGTTTTTTGAAAATGTGGACTATTTTCTTCAAGAATACAAAACTTGGGAAAAAACACTTACAAGTGCTGAGGGCAATGAAACTAATTTTGATAGTGAAAACTACCTCTATTTTTTCTATGAAAACAACAATAATTTATTCAAAAGTTCAGAGGATGAAGAGGTTGGTAATGTCGATAATATTTATTGGGATTATACCGGAAACTATACTGTAGAGTCTATTTCGGGGGGTGGTGATATAAAAAACCTAACTTTAGACTATGACTTTTATGGTGATGACTATTTTGAGTTATCTGTAATAAATGACGAGCTCATAAGGCTATTCCACTCAGACTCTGGCAAAACATACGAATTTCGTGGCGTTAATAACATTGTATTTATGAGAACACAAGAAAACGGGAAATCAGACAAAAGCTCGATGAAAGTTCGTCCACAAAAAACAATAAGAAAAGAGAATTTACGCACCAAAAAGCGTTCTAATACAGCAACTTATTTTGCTAAGCTGTAAATTTTTGAGAAATGGTATCTAAAAAACGGGTTTCATAGTCCTCTTTTCCATCCCAATTGTTGTAATCTGGTTTGATGATGTTTTCTATAAAATCTGAAATTTCTTCAAAAGAATCCATTGTTGTTAGTTGAGACATCACACGGTCATAATCTTCATTATTGTTTTCAAACAAATGATTTACAAAGGCAAGTCGATCGTTGAGTCCAATTTGAAAACCAGAAGTTTTAAGTTGATCATTTAAAGATGTTTTCGGTGTTGCCGGTGATTCTTTTTCTTGTTCAATAGCAGGGTCTATAGCTTCGTCTTCTAGTGGTGCAAATATTGGTAGCTGGTTGTAATTTGGTGTCAAGGCAGAAAGATCTTCTTCTATTTGTTCTGGTTCTTGTGTTTCATTTAATTCATCAACCAAATCATCAACGGCTGCAGTTTCTTGAGGCATTTGAGCAACAATATCTTTAATTTTTTCTATCGCAGGCTCCATTAAGGTTTCCTCTTCGTTATTGTCAATATTAACAAAAACTTTCTCATCAACCTCAACTGAATCTGTTACTTTGTTATTAAAAGCGCCTTCAAGGGCATCAAAAAAAGAAGCGCTTGTATCAATATCATCTGGTAGCTCACCTTCAAAATGCTCTTCTAAAAACTTTAGAATAGATATCTTTTGATATAACTGTGCGATTTCTTCATGCATTTTTGATAAATCTTCCCTACCTGTTAATTTTAACACCCTATGTGCTATACTTATAAGTTCAGACTCCAGTTTCTTTTTCATTACAAAACAAAATTAATACGTTGAAATAAGTTTTAGTGTTATGCTTTTATTTTTAGTAAATTTACATCACCTTTATTAAAAGCAAATAAAATAATTTGCTTGCGCTAAAATTACAAAATGTTTCTTGAAAATACAGTAAACGCTAAAGAACAATTTGGATGGATCGAAGTGATCTGTGGATCAATGTTTTCTGGAAAAACTGAAGAGTTAATTCGGCGTCTAAAGCGCGCGCAGTTTGCTAAACAAAAAGTTGAAATATTCAAGCCAGCAATAGATGTTCGATATGATGAAGATCGTGTTGTTTCTCACGATGCTAATGAAATTAGATCCACTCCTGTTCCTGCAGCCTCAAACATTCCTCTTTTGGCCGATGGCTGCGATGTGGTTGGTATAGACGAGGCTCAGTTTTTTGACGATGAAATTGTAAGTGTTTGTAATGCGTTAGCCAACAAGGGTGTTCGTGTTATTGTTGCTGGTCTAGACATGGATTTTAAAGGCAACCCCTTTGGGCCAATGCCAAATCTTATGGCCACTGCAGAGTATGTAACCAAAGTACATGCTGTATGCACTAGAACAGGAAATTTAGCACAATATAGTTTCCGTAAATCAAGTGATGACAAATTAGTTCTTTTGGGAGAAGTTAAAGAATATGAGCCTCTGAGTCGAAGTGCGTTTTACAAGGCCATGACTAAGGAAAGAATTAAAGACTTTGATGTTGTTGACCCTGAAAATATAGAGTCTAAAAAGAAAAAAATTTAACTCTTGTGGTGAGCGAAACAATTTTAGAAATCAATCTTTCAGCATTAAAAAATAATTTTGACATACTCCGTGCCAAAATTAATAAAAACACAATGTTGCTTGCTGTAGTTAAGGCTTTTGCTTATGGGAGTGATGCTGTAAAAATTGCTCAATTTCTAGAAGAGCTAGGGGTTAATTATTTTGCGGTAGCTTACATCAATGAAGGGGTGTTGCTAAGAAAATCGGGGATAAAAACACCAATTCTTGTTCTTCATCCTCAACCTATAAATTTTCAACTTCTTATAAAATTTAATCTCGAGCCAAGTTTATACAGTTTTAATACTTTAAATGCTTTTATTGAAGTTGCAAATGCTAATTCCAAAGAAAATTTTCCTGTACATATCAAATTTAATACTGGTCTCAATCGTCTTGGATTTGCACAAAAACAAATAGAGGATGTTGTTAAAATCGTTAATTCTAATCCTTCTATTCATGTAAAGTCTGTCTTTTCACACTTGGCTGCTAGTGAAGATGAAAAAGAACGAGATTTTTCTTTAAATCAAATTGAGCTTTTTCATAACATAACTGAGGCATTTCAATCGTTATGCGGATATTCATTTATACGGCATCTTTGTAATACTTCTGGTGTAGTGAACTTTCCAGAAGCTCAGTTCGACATGGTTCGCTGTGGTATCGGAATTTATGGCTTTGACAACATGAAAAACAACAACCATAAATTTATCGCTGTTGCGGCACTCAAAACAATTATTTCTCAAATTCACACTATTGAAAAAGGTCAAAGTGTAGGATATAATAGGGCGTTTATTGCTGAGCATGATAAAAAAATAGCAACTTTGCCCATTGGTCACGCCGATGGTATTGGCAGGCAATATGGCAATGGCGTGGGATCTGTATATGTTCAAGGACAAAAAGCGCCAATTGTAGGAAATGTTTGTATGGATATGATTATGATTGATGTTTCGGAAATTGATTGTAATGAAGGAGATGAAGTTATTCTTTTTGATAAAAATACAACTGCCGAAGAATTTGCAATAAATGGAGACACTATCTCTTATGAGCTTCTAACTGGGATTTCTCAGCGTGTAAAACGTGTTTTCATAACTGGATAATTTGTTTATATAATTAATTTTAGATAAGTTAAATATACTATTAACTCAAATCTAAAATTTATGCTAAAAGAATTCAAAGAATTTGCAATGAAAGGCAACCTAGTAGATATCGCGGTTGCTTTTGTTATGGGAGCAGCATTCAAAGATGTTGTAACCAGTTTTACTGGTGGAATTGTTTCACCGTTAATTGGTCTAATTTTCAAGTCAGATTTCAAAGACCTAAAATATGTAATCCAAGAGGGTGCTATTAACGGTGATGGTATTATTGAAGGAGAATCGGCAATTCTGTGGGGGGAATTTCTTACCTATGTTATAGACTTCTTAATTGTAGCTTTTGTGATGTTCTTAGTTATTAAAGGAATAAACACTTTAAAGCGAATAGAAGAAGAGGCGCCTTCAGGACCATCAGACAACGATCTTTTGTCTGAAATTAGAGATTTACTAAAAAATAGAGGTTTTTTTATAAAAAGGGCGATAGTTCGCCCTTTTTTATTTTTAAAATTTAAGGGAAAGTAGATGCTTATTTATTAATTTTGCATTCTAATTTTAAGAAGTCATCAAATGAAAATAGCAGTTGTTGGAGCAACAGGAATGGTAGGCACCATTATGATAAAATTATTGGAAGAACGAAACTTTCCTGTTTCAGAATTAATCCCGGTAGCATCTGAACGAAGTGTCGGAAAAATTATAACATTCAAAGGAGAGGATTACAAAATTGTTGGTCTCGAAAAAGCTGTATCTCTAAAGCCTGAAATTGCTATATTTTCTGCTGGTGGCGACACATCTCTTGCTTGGGCGCCAAAATTTGCTGAAGTTGGGTGTGTTGTCATCGATAATTCCTCTGCATGGCGAATGGATCCTACAAAAAAACTTGTTGTTCCTGAAATTAACGCAAATGTTATCACTTCAGATGATAAAATTATTGCAAACCCTAATTGTTCTACAATTCAATTAGTTATGGCTCTTGCGCCTTTGCACAATCGCTATAAAATGAAACGTGTTGTCGTTTCAACTTATCAATCTGTTTCAGGAACTGGGGTAAAAGCAGTTCGACAAATGGAAAATGAAGTTCTCGGAAAAAGTGATGAAATGGCATATCCTTATCAAATCTTCAAAAATGCTTTGCCACATTGTGATGTTTTTCTAGAAAATGGATACACCAAAGAAGAAATGAAACTCGCTAAAGAGCCGCAAAAAATACTCGACGACAATTCTTTTGCTGTCACCGCAACTGCTGTAAGAATTCCAACTGCTGGCGGACATTCAGAATCAGTCAATGTTGAATTTGAAGAAGATTTTGAGTTGAGCGAAGTAAGAAAAATTCTGAGTCAAATGCCGGGTGTAACTGTTCAAGACAACCCTGAAACCAATACATATCCAATGCCAATTTTTGCTCATAACAAAGATGATGTTTTTGTTGGTAGATTGCGTCGGGATGAAAGCATGCCTAACACTTTAAACATGTGGATTGTTGCTGATAATCTAAGAAAAGGCGCCGCCACAAACGCTATTCAAATCGCTGAATACATGGTCGAACATGTGTTCTCGCCAGCATCATAATGCTTTCAGTTAAAAACGTCGATTTTGGCTACAACAGTAGCAAAACCCTAAGTAATATTTCTTTGAATGTTCAAGCGGGTGAGTATCTTGCTGTTGTGGGAGAAAGCGGCTCTGGAAAAAGTACATTGTTAAAATTAATTTACGGGGAATTTGATGTAAACAATGGTTCTATTTTTTGGCACTCTACTCCTATATTGGGGCCAAAAAATAAGCTCGTTGTTGGTCATAACTTCATGAAATATGTGGCTCAAGAGTTTGATTTAATGCCATTCACAACAGTTGCAGAAAACATTGGAACACACCTTTCTAATTTCTTTACAAAAGAAAAACAAAAACGCATCAAAGAGCTACTTGCTGTTGTTGAACTTGAAAAATATCATTCTACAAAAGTAAAACACCTTAGCGGAGGACAAAAACAGCGTGTTGCACTTGCAAAAGCACTAGCAAAACAACCTGAAATTCTATTACTAGACGAACCTTTTAGTCATATTGATAATTTTAAAAAGCAATCCTTAAGAAAAAATTTATTTCAATTTTTAAAAGCTGAAAATATAGCCTGTATTGTGGCTACTCACGACAAAAATGATGTATTGGCTTTTGCTGATAATATGCTTGTGTTACACCAAGGTAAAGTGCTGCTTAAAGGTTTACCAAAAGACCTCTACAAACAGCCTAAAGTTCCTTTAGTTGCAGCTTTTTTTTCAGAATACAGTATAATTGATGACACAATTTACTATGCCCACCAAATAAAAGTTTCTGAAAAAGGATCTATAAAAGCAGAGGTAAAACATTGTTATTTTCAAGGAGCCCACTTTTTGATAGAGGCAAATTCTGATGATGAAATCATCTTCTTTAATCATCCAACATCTATTAAAATAAAAACAAGTGTGCTGTTAATAGCTAAAAAAGATGTCTAAAATTTTAGTAAATTAGCAAAAACCCAATCTTTTTTATTTCAAAACAATGTTTTGAGGTTAATTTGTATTTCTATGGAGCCTATAAAAAATCACTCTGAAGAAGTTATAAAAAGACTTCCATTTCACTTAAAACAATTTATTGTTCCTCAAGATTACGAACAATACACCCCAATCAATCAAGCGGTTTGGAGATATGTGATGCGAAAAAATATTGTACGCCTAAAAGACGTTGCGCATGAATCATATATTGAGGGGTTAAAAAAAACAGGAATTGATGTCAATTCAATCCCTAGTATTTATGGTATGAACCGAATTCTGAAAGATATTGGTTGGGCGGCTGTTGCTGTAGATGGCTTTATTCCTCCAAATGCTTTTATGGAATTTCAAGCTAATAAAGTTCTTGTTATTGCTTCAGACATCAGACAATTAGAACATATTGAATACACTCCTGCTCCTGATATTATACATGAGGCTTCCGGCCATGCCCCCATAATTGCCAGCCCAGATTATGCTGAATTTTTGAGGCGTCTTGGCGAAATTGGCGCAAAAGCCATTCTCTCTAAATATGATATTGATTTATACGAAGCTGTCCGAAAACTCTCGATTTTGAAAGAAGCTCCTGGCGTAGAAGAAAGCAAAATTTTAGCTGCTGAGAAAGAGGTAAATATTCTACAGAATCAACATCACGATTTCTCTGAAATGGCTCAAATAAGAAATATGCAATGGTGGAGTGTTGAATATGGACTGGTGGGAAGTATGGATAACCCAAAAATTTATGGTGCTGGGCTTTTATCTTCTATTGGTGAAAGCGAGTGGTGTATGAGTAATAAGGTTGAAAAAATTCCATATTCCATTGATGTGGCCAAAAAAGGATTTGATATTACAAAACCACAACCTCAACTTTATGTAACTCCAGATTTTGCTTATTTGATGGAGGTTTTAGAAGAATTTGCAAACTCATTAAGTGTTCGGAAAGGAGGTTATAAAGGTTTGCAAAAACTTATTGACTCTAGAACTGTTGGGACTATAGAATTGAGTACTGGTCTTCAAATTTCTGGTGTATTTACAAAACTAATATTAAATGAAGATAGAGAAGTTGTTTATTTTAAAACTGATGGGCCTACAGCCTTAGCTTATCGTGATAAAGAACTTGTGGGCCATGGAATAGAAACACATCAACACGGATACAGCTCGCCACTTGGAATGCTTAAAAGTGTAAATCTACCAATAGAAAACATGACACCTGTTGATTTAAAGGCGTATAATTTATATGACGGTCAACGGCTTTCCTTTGAGTTCGAAAGTGGTGTAAAAGTAGAAGGGTTAAACATCACTGGAATTCGAAATGTAAAGGGAAAAATCATGGTTATTCAACTAAAAGACTGCACTGTAACCTATGGAGAAGACGTTCTTTTCAAGCCCGAATATGGTGTCTTTGACATGGCTATTGGAAATGAAATAACTTCTGCTTTCGCTGGCGCCGCAGATAGTAGTTCTTTCCCTAACCTTTACTCTGTTTCTGAAACTAAAACCATCAAAGTAAAGAAAACAAAAAAAGAAATTGCGTTGGAAAACCTATACCAAAGAGTAAGAGACTTCAGAACGTTTGGTGAGTTTTCAAAAGATCATTTAGAGGCTGTTTTTTCTTCTCTAAAAGAAAATTACCCTGATGATTGGTTATTACCCTTAGAACTTTTTGAACTTACAAGTGATACTCCATTGGGTTTGAAAATAAAAAACCACCTAGAATATTTAATAAAAATCAAACCCGAAATCACTCATCTTATAAAATCTGGAATAGAGCTTGTTGAAAAAGCACCCACTTATTTGTAATTGAAATAACACCAATTTTACTATATTTATACCTAATCAAATTTAAAATCAAATTCTTATGTCACTTTTTATGTACCCTTTTCTTTTTTTTGGCGTACTCATTCTCTTTGCTGCGTTTTTTGTTGTTAAACAACAAACTGCTGCTATTATAGAGCGTTTTGGAAAATTCCAAAGTATTCGTCATTCTGGACTTCAACTCAAAATTCCTTTAGTCGATAGAATCGCTGGGCGATTGAGTCTAAAAATTCAACAGTTAGATGTTATTGTTGAAACAAAAACTTTAGACGACGTGTTTGTTCGCTTAAAAATCTCTGTTCAATACAAAGTAATCAGAGATAAAGTTTATGAAGCATTTTATAAATTAGATTACCCGCACGAGCAAATTACGTCTTATGTATTTGATGTTGTTCGCGCCGAAGTGCCAAAAATGAAACTCGATGATGTTTTTGTTAAAAAAGATGACATCGCTATTGCTGTGAAAACTGAATTAAACGAAGCTATGATGGACTATGGTTATGACATCATCAAGACCCTTGTAACAGATATAGATCCAGATGCTCAGGTAAAAGCGGCGATGAATAGAATTAATGCTTCAGAGCGTGAAAAAATTGCTGCCCAATTTGAAGGTGATGCTGCGCGAATTTTAATTGTTGAAAAAGCAAAGGCTGAAGCTGAAAGTAAGCGCCTTCAAGGACAGGGTATTGCTGATCAAAGGCGTGAAATTGCTCGGGGCTTAGAAGAGTCTGTTGAGGTGCTTAACAAAGTAGGGATTAACTCTCAGGAGGCTTCTGCGCTAATTGTTGTAACCCAGCACTATGATACGCTTCAATCTATTGGAGGTGAATCAAACAGTAACTTAATTTTGTTGCCCAACTCTCCTCAGGCTGGAAGTAATATGCTAAACGATATGGTTGCGAGTTTTACTGCAAGCAATCAAATAGGAGAGGCTATGAAAAATCAAAAGAAAAAGGGAAGAGAATAGCTTTTTATCTATAAAACCTATAGCGTTGAGGCCTCTTCAACTAGTAATTTATTGCTATCTGTTGAGGCTTTTTCTATAAAGTCGATTATTTGCTGATTTCTTTCTTGGCCCTTTTTAAGAAGTTCTTTTAGTACAATCATCACCGCAATTCGTGTGCCTGTTTTTTTTGTGGCTGTAGCGAAAAGAGGTTCCAATTCTTCATAAAGAATATTAGCAGATAATTGTATGATTTCTGCTTTTACACTTTTCTGCTTTTCCGCTGATAAATTGGTATATTTTTTACCAAGTTGTTTTATAGCATCAATAGGCTTACGATCTTGTTTTGGATTTGATTGTTTTGGAGAAATCGTAGCTTTTTGTGTTTGTTTTGCCCAATTATCTCTAAGGCCTACTGTTTTATTAAACACCACTTTTGTTTCTGTACTGTCTTTATCTACACAAAAATAGCCCAAACGCTGAAACTGAAAATGGTCATTAGGCTGAACATTTGAAATGTTTGGCTCTACAAAAGCTGTTATTTGATTTAAAGAAAATGGGTTTAAAAATGTCATGAAATCTTCTTCTTGACTATCTGGTGCTTCATGAGAAAATAGACGGTCATATTCCCTAACTTCTGCTTCTATGGCATAAGCCACAGAAACCCAATGTAGAGTTCCTTTTACTTTTCTAAGGCTTTCTTCGGTTCCGCTTCCACTTAAACTTTTTGGATCATAAGTACAGTGGATTTCTTGAATCTCCCCTTGGCCATCTTTTATAACAGATTCCGCTTTTATAATGTATGCATTTTTTAGACGCACTTCTTTGCCAATTGTTAAGCGAAAATATTTATTGTTTGCTTCTTCTTTAAAATCGTCTCTTTCAATATACAGCGTTTTAGAAAACGGAAGTTTTCTGCTTCCCGAGTTTGGGTCTTCAGGATTGTTTTCTGCTTCAAGAAATTCTGTTTTATCGGACTGATAATTTGTTATTGTCAATTTTACTGGGTTTAAAACCGCCATAATTCTTGGTGCGGTTTTGTTTAAATCTTCACGAACACAAAATTCAAGTAACGAAACATCTATAATATTGTCTCGTTTTGCAACGCCTACACTATTGATGAACTTTTTAATAGCCTTTGGTGTATAACCTCTTCTTCGCAAACCGGATATGGTTGGCATTCTTGGGTCGTCCCACCCAGAGACAACACCTTCTTCTACCAATCTAAGCAATTTTCTTTTACTCATAATGGTATAATTTAGGTTTAATCGAGCAAACTCTCTTTGTTTTGGAAGTTTAGGATATTTATGGGCGCTGTAATTATAAACACATTTTTTGAACCAATTGTATAGTTCGCGATGAGGCTTGAATTCTAAAGAACATAAAGAATGAGAAATTTGTTCTATATAATCACTTTCACCATGTGTCCAATCATACATTGGATAGATACACCAGTTTGTTCCAGTTCTGTGATGGGAAGCGTGTAAAATTCTATACATGATGGGGTCGCGCATCAACATATTTGTGTGTTTCATATCAATTTTTGCGCGGAGTACATGTGTGCCTTCTTCAAAATCGCCATTGCGCATTTGTTGAAACAACTCAAGGTTTTGTTCAATTGTTCTATTGCGATAAGGACCATCTATACCAGGTTGAGTGGGTGTTCCTTTTTGTTCTGCCATGCTTTCGCTTGATTGTGAATCAACATAGGCTTTGCCGTCTTTTATCATAAGAACAGCCCATTCGAAAAGTTGGTCAAAATAATCTGATGAGTAACATTCTTCCTCCCACTTATAACCCAACCAAGCAATATCCTCCTTGATAGCGTCTACATAAGCTTGCTCTTCTTTTGTAGGGTTGGTATCATCAAATCTTAGGTTAACTGGAGCATCGTATTTTTCTCCTAATCCAAAACTTATTCCTATGGCTTTGGTGTGGCCAATATGAAGATATCCATTGGGCTCTGGAGGAAAACGAAAACGTAAGTCCTTTTTACTCAAACCATTTTTCAAATCGTCTTCTACAATTTGTTCTATAAAATTTAAAGGTTTACTTTTCTCTGTCGCCATAGATAATTGTCTTCTGAGTAAAATTTAATCACAAAATTAATCAATTAAAAAGATTGTTAATATATCTTTAGTATAAATGTTACTTTTGTGAAACTAAAAATTTAAATGATGGGGATTATAAAGGTTGAAAATATAAGAGTTTATGCCTACCATGGGTGTTTGGAAGAAGAAACAATTATTGGAAGCTACTACAGAGTAGATGTTTCTGTGCGGGCCTGTCTTGCTAAATCGGCAAAAACAGATGCTCTAGCTGACACTGTTGACTATGTAACCCTGAATGCAATTGTTGTGGAAGAAATGAACATTCCTTCAAAACTTTTAGAAAGTGTTGTTCAACGAATAATAGATCGGATTTTCGGCACTTGCAAAGAAGTTGAGTGGGCTTCTGTCTCAGTCTCAAAGCTAAACCCTCCAATAGGCGGAGATGTGGAAAAAGTAACGGTTATTTTGGATCAAAATCGTGTTTAGATTTGTGGCACAAGAACGTTTAATGCGCCTTTTTTAATAGAAATTTTCAGTTCTTTTGATTTAATAATGATAGACTCCCCGTCTAATTGTGCTAAAAATTCTTCTTGTTTTTTGTTGCTGACTTTCATATTATCAGTAAGAAAGTATTTTGCTTTATTATACTTCTTGTGTTTATTAAAAACAAGTTGGGTTGCAAACAGTAATTTTTCAAGAAAAGACAGTTGTTCTGTAAACACAACATCTAATTTTCCATCTTGAAGTGAAGCTTTTGGTGTAAAGGACAAGTTATAGCCCATTTCATTAGAATTTGACACAAATAGTACTAAAGGGTCTAGTGTCTTCTTGAAATTATCAATCTGTAAATCAATTATTTGTGGGGGTGATTTGGAGAGAAGTGCTTTAAAAGAAGCGCGCAAATATGAGATGATTTGACGTTTTTTGAAGCCTGTATAATGATTAATAATCCTTGCGCCTATGCCTAAACTCATATTACTAAAAAAGAAATGTTCATTTACGGTTCCAACATCTATTTTTATACTTTGGTATTGTTTAATAACCTCAAGGGCTTCGCGTATTGATCGTGATATTCCTAGGTGGGATGCAAGACCGTTTCCCGAACCAAGTCTAATTATTCCTAATAATACGGGAGAATCTACAAGTTGAGAAGCCACTTCGTTTACAGTTCCGTCTCCACCACATGCAATTATTGCGTTTGCTCTCTCATGTATAGAATTTTTTGTAAGAGTAGCGGCATTATTGGCATGTTTTGTGGTTTTAATAACAATGTGAAAATCCCTGCTGTTTAAAACAGTGGTAATAGTACTAAAATCTAGTTTATTTTTCCCTTTTCCCGAAATAGGGTTTACAATAAAATGTATGCTTTTTTTTGTGCCCAATAAAGTGATTTGTTTTAGTAGTTTTTAAGCAATAATATTTAATTCTCTTGTGTGTCCTGTTTTTTTACTTAAATTTGCATTCCTTTTTGGCGTCTTGGCCGAGTGGCTAGGCAGAGGTCTGCAAAACCTTTTACAGCGGTTCGAATCCGCTAGACGCCTCAAAAATAAAACCTCAACTTTGTTGGGGTTTTTTATCTAATATCTTCTATCATTTGTTTTGGGTTTAATTTGTCTTTCGGTAAAAATCCTTTTGTTATAAGGGTTATTCCACAGATCAATAACAAAATACCCAATATTTTTTTTATGTTAATTATAATTCCTGGAGTTAAATAGCCTTTTAAGCGTTTAGCTAATAATATTTTAATAAGGTCTGTAATGAAATAAGCACTAATTAGAGCGCCAAAAAACACAAAAAAGCGGTTTATATCACCCTCCAAATTAGGTCCCACAACAATTATAATTCCTAACCAAAAAACCAAAACTCCTATATTTATAAAGTTCAGAAAAAAACCTTTCAAAAACAACTGTAAATAGTTGTTTTTTGGTGTTTCTAAATTGGTTTCTAAGTCTTGTTTATTGGGTTTCTTTGAGAAAATTATTACACCATAAACAGCCAAAAGCGTACCACCAAATATATAAAGTCCTGGTTGATTACTTAAGTTTTCTAAAAGCTGATAACTACTAAAATAAGCGAGAAGAATAAATATTACATCTGCAATTATAACTCCTAAATCAAATGCAACAGCAGCTCTAAAACCTTTAACGATACTTGTTTCTAAAAGAACAAAAAAGACTGGTCCTATCATAAATGATAGGAAAAACCCTAAAGGAATAGCCGCTTGAATATCTTCTATCACTATTTATTTGTCTTTAAAAATAATTCTTCCGCCAAATAATTTGTTTTGTTTTAATTGTTTTGGTGTTCCGTATACAAAAACATCACCCCCAGAAAAAATCTTTACATTCAAAACATTGGTTGTGTTTACTAAAGCTTCTCCTCCTGCTTTGATAAATATTGAGGAGTTTTGTGCTATTGTTTGGCCGCCCTCGTAAATACCTCCTGTTCGTAATGAAAGATCTAACTTTGAGGTTTGCCCCGTGGTCGAAATAACTCCTCCTGTTACACTTTTGACAGACAATAATTTAGTATCAACAGAGGCGGTAATCTGTGCACCTTCTTGAGCTCTTAAAATAATTTCATACTGTTTTATTGTATCGTTTACCTGTACATTTGCTCCCTCGTTTGCGTCGATTTCGTCAATAGCGGTATAATAAAGTTTAACGTTAGTGTTTTTTCCATTAAACATTTTGTCTAGTTTCATTCTTATTTTCAACTTATTATTTTTCTGAATTATACTAACGTCATTTCTGTTTTCTCCAGTAATAATAATTTTATTTTCATCTGATTTAATAAGCTCTATATTTATTAAATCATAAACTTTGAGTTCTGAAAACTCTCCTAATGTTTTAGTTACGGCGTCTTGTGAAAAAACTTGTGTACAGACGAAGAATACATAAAAATATAAATGTCTCATTTTATAAATTATATTAAATTAAAATCTAAATGTCTTTTTATTAAATCGGCTTTTTTAACCTCAACTTGAACTTGATCGCCTAGTTGATATATGTTTTTCGTTCGCTCTCCAACAAGCGCATAATTATCTTGGTCGAAGATATAATAATCTCCTTTTATATCTCTAATTCTAACCATGCCTTCACATTTGTTTTCTATAATTTCCACATACATACCCCATTCTGTAACGCCTGAAATAACCCCAATAAAGGTAGTGTCTTTTTTATCTTGTATATATTTTATTTGCATATATTTTATAGAGTCTCTTTCTGCCTTTGTTGCTAAATTTTCCATTGCTGAAGAATGCTTGCATTTCTCTTCAAAACTTGTTTCTGATAGAGAAGTATTTCCGTCTAGATAGTGCTGTAACAAACGGTGTGCCATAACATCAGGGTAGCGACGAATAGGTGATGTAAAGTGGCTGTAATAATCAAACGAGAGACCATAGTGCCCAATATTATGCGTAGAATATTCTGCCTTGCTCATACAACGGATGGTTAGAGTATCAACTAAGTTTTGTTCTTTTTTTCCAACGACATTACTTAATAATTTGTTTAATGCTGCACTGATTTGGTTTGGGTTTTTTAAATTTAATTGATGACCGAATTGATAAACAACTCGCTGTAAACTTTCAAGCTTTTCTTGGTCGGGAACATCATGAATTCTATAAATAAAGGTTTTTTTGGGAGATTGTTTACCTATAAATTCTGCAACTTTTTTATTAGCCAATAACATAAACTCCTCAATAAGTTTGTTGGCGTCTTTAGAGGTTTTAAAATAAACGCCTTCTGGAGTATTAGATGATGATAAATTGAATTTAACTTCCACTTTATCAAACGAGATTGCACCATTGTTCATTCTTTTTTCTCTTAGTATTTTAGCGAGTTTATCTAAAAGAAGGATGGCATCTTTTATTTGTTGGGTTGTTTTATATGCTTTATGAGTTAAAGCAATGTGTTTAGGAATATCAACACCTTTATTTTCAATAATATGTTGAGCCTCTTCGTAGCTAAAGCGTGCATCGCTGTAAGTTACGGTTCTTCCAAACCATTGATTAATCAGTTCTGCCTTATCATTGAGTTCAAACACTGCAGAAAACGTGTATTTCTCTTCTAAAGGTCGTAATGAACAAGCATTATTAGATAATACTTCTGGCAACATGGGAACCACTCTATCAACTAGATAGACAGAAGTAGCTCGTTGGTATGCTTCATCGTCTAAAATAGTTCCCTCTTTTAGATAATGTGATACATCTGCAATATGAATCCCTACTTCAAAATTTCCATTTTCTAATATTTGAAAAGACAAAGCATCATCAAAATCTTTTGCGTCTTTTGGATCTATTGTAAAGGTTAAGATGTTTCGCATATCGCGACGTTTTTTTATCTCTTCCTTTGTAATAGATGTGTCTAATGCATTTGCAAACTCTTCTACTTCTTTATCAAACTTGTAAGGTAGGCCATAAGCAGCTAAAATAGCGTGAATTTCTGTTTGATGTTCTCCAGCATCTCCCAAGACTTCAATGACTTTTCCTGTTGGACATTCTGCTTTTGATTGCCATTCTACTATTTTAACTAGAACTTTCTGTCCTTCTTTAGCATTTTTTATTTTCTTTAAAGGAACATAAATATCTACGGGCATTTTCCGGTCGTCGGGAATTACAAAGGCAAAGTTTTTATTGATCTGGATAATCCCTACAAATTCTGTTTTGTGTCGTTTTAAAACTTGAGTAATATCCCCTTCATACCGACCTCGTTTTTTTCTATTATGGATATAAAATTCTACTTCATCACCAGGGAGAGCCCCTTTCGTTTTATTTGAGGGAATATAGACGTCCTCCTTAAAATCTGCAGAGGTAACATAACCAGAACCATTAGAGCTTAAATCGAAAGTTCCTCTATAATATTTATCATTCGTTTTAATAGTATAAAACCCTCTTTTTACTTCTTCTATTTGATTTGATATCATTAAAAAATGTAGACTCTCTAAAACTTCTGCTCTTTTACTTGGATTATGTATTCCAAGCTTCATAGATATTTGTTTGTAATTTAAAGCAGCAGAAGTTTTAAGAATTGATAAAATTCGAGGAATTTGCTTTTTGAAATTTTGGTTTTTCTTTGATTTTTTTGGCATTACAGTTATTTGATAACAACAAATCTACAATTTTAAAGTTTGCCTTTTTTGGAAAAAAATCAACTTTATTCACATTATATATATTAATAAACTTTTTTTATAATTTTTTAAAATAACCTGGTTATTATAATAGGATGTTAATTTCTATAATAACTTTTATAGTTTTCACTTATTAATCTGATAATCCAAATATTTAAACCTTTTTTTGATGTTTATAACTTCTCTTTATCATTTAAATAAATATGGGAATAAAATTAATAAGTATACTTTTATATGTCGCAAATTTTTTTAAGATGATTTAATTTAAAACAAATAAAATTTATTTTTCATAATCTATGTTTTTTTATCAACAGGATATAAATAAAAGTATAAACACTTTATTTTTTTGTAAGTTTACATTTGAACAATTAAAAGTACTACTTGCATATGAAAATTTCTATAGGAAATGACCACGCCGGAACGGAATACAAATTCAAAATAATTGAATTTTTAAAATCAAAAAATATAGAAGTTACAAATTATGGAACAGATTCCAGCGACAGTGTTGATTATCCTGATTTTGTTCATCCGGTTGCAAAAGATGTAGAAAATAAACAAGTAGACTTTGGAATTCTTTTATGTGGTAGCGCTAATGGCGTTGCTATGACCGCCAATAAATATCATGGAATTCGAGCAGGGTTGTGTTGGAAAAATGAAATTGTTGAATTAATACGTCAACATAATAATGCTAATATTCTTTGTATTCCAGCTCGATATACAACTGAACAAGAGGTAATAAAAATGGTAGAAACTTTTATTAATACAGAATTTGAGGGAGGAAGACATCAAAGACGTGTGGATAAAATACCTAGTTGTAATTGATATTTAAAAATGGTTTCAGTCTTTGTTAAATCATTTGAAGAACTTTCTAAATTAGAATTATATAAAATCTTACGTTTAAGAGCAGAGGTTTTTATTGTAGAACAAGATTGTGTTTATCAAGACGTTGACGATAAAGACCAAAAAGCCCTACATGTTCTTCTAAAAAAATCTGAGGATATCATAGGGTATACAAGGTTGTTTTGGCCTGGAGATTATTTTAAAGAAGCGAGTATAGGAAGGGTTGTGATCTCAAAAGAAGAAAGACATAACAATTATGGTTCTCAGCTTATGAAAGCATCAATTCTTGCTGTATCAGAAAAAATGAAAGAGAAAAAAATAAAAATTTCCGCTCAAACCTATTTAAAAAAATTTTACAATAATTTGGATTTTTTAGAAAGTGGAAAAGAATACCTAGAAGATGGAATTCCTCATATTGCAATGTTTAAAGAATAAATTTTAATCTATAATATTAGTTATTTCTATTTCTACTCGTCTATCAAATTTTGGATCACCACCTAAAGGATATTTATGTTTTAAGCCAACATATTTCATTCTTTTCCTTGCAACACCATTTTTCATCAAGTACTCATAAATATATCTAGCTCTTGCTAAAGATAAATTTCTTCGACCAGTTCCTCTATCAATAGCATCTCTTCCGTTTGCAGTGCAACAAACATGACCCTGTATTGTAAAATATACTTTATTCTTTTCTCTTAATATTCTTGCTATTTTTTCCAGCACAGGAATTGATTCTTTTAATACATAACTATATCCAGTTCTAAAAAGAATGTTGTCAAGAACTATTTTATCTCCTACCAAAAGATTACTTTCAAGTGTTATTGGTTTTTTTCTATTTTCTATTATTTCATTTTCATCCTCTAATCTAGATGTTTCTTTTTCAGGAATATTATATTCTACATTAACCTCTACTTTTCTATTTAAACCTCTAATAATATTTAAATCTTCTGAGTCCACAATTTTTAATAAAATCTCGCCTTTTCCATCAACGTTACTTATAAGATTTTCTCTAATACCACCTGTAGAAAACACTTTCTTTATGGCATTTGCCCTATTTTGAGAAAGTATTAAATTATAATTGTCTGATCCTCTATCATCACAAAACCCATAAATTGTTATTTTTTTTATTTTATTAACATCAAGATTTTTAATAAATAATAAAATTCTATTTTTTTCTGTTTCTGGTACTATATATTTATCGGTTTCAAAGTAAACGACATGCTGAATATTTGATTGAGCAATCAAATAATTTATACTAAACATGAAAATAAAAATCAATTTTGGCATGCTTAAATATATTTAATTTATTTCAAAAGAGAATAATACCGATTAGAATCATTTAATATGGATTGGGCCTCCAAAATAGTTTTGTTTTTTAAAAGAGAATATTCGTACATTCCTTCTTTATAAAAATGTCTTTTTATAATTTCTTCTGACAACTTCCAGTTTATCATTTCTTCTGATTGCTCAAGCGCCAATTCTTTTTCTTTTTTCAGAGATTCTTTAACCTTTAAAAGCGATGTGTGTAAGCCTTCTAAATTTTCCTCTTTACTGTAGTCAAAAAGCTTTTCTAAAGACTCTTCTGTGTTTGTTCCCAAAGAAAAATTCTCTGATAAACAATAGGCTTTAAATTCTTCAAAAACAATCGGGTTTAAGTCAAAATCTGATAAATTATCAATTTTATTTTCTCTACAATAATCATTAACAAAAGAGAATATCAAATTTTCTTTTTCTAAAGAAGAAATCAAATTAAACGATGCTATTTTTCCAGTTGTTACATCTGGTTTTATTCCGCCTCCATCGTAAACAATTCTACCTTTTTTGGTTTTAAATGCTTTCTTTTCTTCTATTTTTTTTGCTTCTCCAGTACTAGAACGCTCTCCATAATTTAATGCCTGTATGCAGCGCCCAGAGGGAATAAAATAACGAGAAATCGTAACTTTAATCTGAGCCCCATAGGGCAGCGGTTTCGGTTGTTGTACAAGACCTTTCCCAAAACTTCTTTTACCAACAATTACAGCACGATCTAAATCTTGAAGAGCACCAGCAACAATTTCACTTGCAGACGCACTTTTTTCATTAACTAACACTACAAGAGGAATGTCTTCGCTAATTGGCTGTTTTTGTGTAAAAAATTGGTTGTTATATTGTTCAATATTAGAGCGTGTAGAAACAACAAGCTGGTCTTTTTTCACAAACAGATTTACTATTTTTACCGCTTCTTGAAGTAATCCGCCAGGATTGTTTCTTAAATCAAGAATTAATCCTTTGGCCTCATCTATGAGCAAAAATTTTAGTGCTGATTCTACCTCTTGTGCTGATGTTCTAGAAAAGCGATCAAGTGCTATATAACCGATTTGATTTTCCAACAATTTATACAAAGGAACGGCTTTTGGTTTTTTTTCACCACGAATTAATTCTACTTCTGTTTCTTTTAAACCTCTTTTGTAAGTTATATTAACTTTTGAATTTTTCTTCCCTTTTAATAACATCTCAGCTTGACCGAAAGATTCTGACAATAAAGTTCCATTAATTTTAATGATTACGTCTCCAGATTTTAAACCCGCCCTATCTGCAGAAAAATCTTTTAAAGGCTCATCAATAATTAATTTCTTATCAATAATTTTCATTGTTGCTCCAATACCAACATAAAGACCAGAGCGATAAATTTTTGCATTTTCTACGTCTTGTTCACTGCTATATATGGTGTATGGATCAAGCTCAGAAAGCATATGTTTAACACCGTTTTCCATAAGCTCTGCTGGGTTTGTTTTGTCTACATAGCTCATATTAATCTCTTTAAAAAGAGTATTATAGATTTCTATTTGTTTTGCAATTTCAAAGAAATCAAAACGAAACCCCACAAGAGTAAGTGCCAATGCAACAATAAACACCGAGAACCCAATTTTTTTCTTTTTCATAAAGTTTTTTGTTTAAACTTTTCTGCAACAATTTTGATTTCTTTTATCATTTTTTCCCACTCTGGCTTTTGTTTGCCAGTGAAAATTAGCATAAGCCTATAGTTGTTAGCGGATTCCTTTAACAAGGGCCACAAATATTCTTTTGCCGCCTCTCTCATCTGTCGCTTTATTCTATTTCTATCAACGGCCAATTTAAAGTTCTTTTTTCCAACCGACATTCCTATAGCGGTTTCTGAACTCTCAAGAAAAATAAGCCTAAAAGGAAACGCATTGATAGAACGCCCTTCTTCAAATAAAATTTCAATTTGCTTTTTTCCTTTTAAACTTTTCACTCTTTTTCTAAAACGAGACTATTGTTATCGAGGTTAATATCAGCAACTTTTTTTTCTGGGTCAAGGGTTATTTTTTTTACTTCTTTATTGTTATTCAACAACAATGAATAGGTTGGGTATGCCCAAGCCCAATCGTTAAGTACAATTGTTGTTTCATCTGTAGGTTTTTCTCCACGCATCATTCGTAATGGGATGTAATATTTTATAATTTCACCATCAGCATATTCTATTTCTAGCTCTGTAGGCATTGGAACCAACCCTATTCTTTCAATTACAATTTCGGTATTTTGTTCATTTTTTTCTACTGATTTAATACCATAATCTATGACATTATCTGTTCTGGTCCAATCTGTAAGATACCAGTCCAGTTCTAAACCCGATGCTTTCTCTGCACAACGAATAAAATCATTAGGTGTTGGATGCTTAAAAGACCAAGAGTTAAAATAGTCATGGAGTGTTTTTCTAAAAGCCTTTTCTCCAATGATATATTTTAGTTGTCTTAAGAAAATAGCGCCTTTTACATAAGAAGAGGTGCCATAAGCAGCATTATATTCATAGCGATCTGCATGTGTGCTTTGTGGTTGTTCAAAACCACTTAATGCATATCGAACATAGCGCTTGTAGGCTCTCTCAAAATATTTTTGTTCATCAATATTCATCACATCAACTTCTGCCATTGTGCAAATGTACTCAGTAAAACCTTCGTCCATCCAGGGATGTTTTCCTTCATTTGTTGCCATCAAAAATTGAAACCAAGTATGCGCCAATTCATGTGAGGTAACCCCAACTAAACTTTCAAAGCTTCGCTCCCCTGTAATTAGTGTACACATGCCATACTCCATACCGCCATCTCCACCTTGAATTACAGAATATTGCTTGTAGGGATAAACACCAATGTTTTCATTAAAAAATGCCATAAGTTTTGCTGTAATGGGTTGCAAATCACGCCAGCGTTTTTGATATTCTTTTTCCAAAGTACTTTTGTAATAAAAATGAAGCATTGGTCCATTTTCTATTTGTAATTTATCATGAATATAATCGGGGTCTGCGGCCCACGTAAAATCATGAACGTTTGGCGCAACAAAATGCCAAGTATTTGTGTTCTTTCTTTTTTTCTTTTTGTTTACGGGAACAATTTTTATATCCTTTTCATTTTGTAAATACCCTGTTCCGCCAACAATATAACTGTTGTCAATTGTAAGTTTTAAATCAAAATTACCCCATACCCCATGAAACTCTCGACCAATGTAGGGGTCTGCATGCCAACCTTCAAAGTCGTACTCTGCCAATTTTGGATACCACTGCGCCATAGAAAGCACCACGCCCTCAGAACTATTTTTTCCAGAACGCCTAACATTTAAGGGGACTTGTCCCTCAAAATTCATCTCAAAAGTTGTCTGTTCCCCAGATAAGATAGGTTTTTTTAGTTCAACTTCTAAAATTGTTCCAGAAAGCGTTGTTTTTAGTTTTTCTCCATCCTGAGTTAAATTTAAAACATTTAAAAACCCTTGATCTTCCGGCGCAAGATTTTGAATTCTATTCATTACTCTACTGTCTGGATCTGCAATAGTTCTGGAACGTACGTCCATTTCACTTCCAGGCTGAAAAGCATTAAAATATAAATGGAAAAATACGTTTTGTAATGTGTCTGGAGAATTATTAGTATAAATTATTTGTTGTGTTCCTGAATAATTAAAAGTATCAACATCCATTTCAACTTCCATCGTATAATCTACATGTTGTTGCCAATATCCGTTGGTATTTCTTTGACCATTTACAACATGAAAAACGCTAAGTACTATTATGACAAATAAATTTTTCATTTCTATAATTTTATTTAGATAATTTTGACGCCATAATTAAAGCGTTATATGCATTAACCAATTTGCCAGATTTACACAGCGCACTGAATTCTACAGTAGACCCGTTTCCAAGGCTTACTTTTTTCTGTATTGGAAGACCAGACTCCATGAGTATTGTTTTTACTTGGGCAGCACTCAATTTTGGATATTGAGAAAATATAAGCGCCGCGATACCTGCAACAAGCGGTGACGCCATAGAAGTTCCTTGAGCAAATTCATATTTGTTTTTTGGATAACTGGAGTATATTTCTGTTCCAGGAGCAAAAACATCGACACTGCTTTTCCCGTAATTAGAAAATCCAGCGACCAGACTAGAGCTGTAATCGTTTGTTGTTGCACCAACTCTTAAAAAGGTGTCAGAGATTTCTGCACCCGTGCCAATTTGATCGTTAGGGTAATTTTCAATTTGATCTGAATTGTTTCCATCATTACCTGCAGCTGCAACAATTAAAACATTTTTTTTGGCAGCATATGCAATAGCATCCCCAACCCAATCACTATGGTTTGAAAAACCTTTTCCAAAACTCATGTTTATAACTTTAGCACCATTGTCAACAGCATAATATACACCCAAAGCTACATCTTTGTCATATTCATCACCATTGGGGGTATTTCTAATTGCCATTATTTTTACATTGTTGGCAGCGCCGTTAATCCCAATTCCATTGTTTCTTGTGGCCGCAATAATTCCAGAAACATGTGTCCCGTGGCTTCGGCCTTCTTTTGGCATAACATTATTATTTCCATAGTTTCTATCGTTCAAATCATTTGGGTCATCATTTACAATAGATCGACCGTCAAAATCAATGTTCAGGTTGTAATCTAGACGTTCGTTAAAAGATTTTAAATCTTTATTAAGGTCCTCTTTTAAGTCCTCAATAGTATCGTATCCAAAACCATAGGATTGTTTTATGATGCTTAGGTGGCGGCTCATGGTTTGGTCTTTTGTTTCTATACTGTAGATATCATCTTTAGTAAAAGAGTCTTTTTTAAGGTAATTTAGCACGGCTTTTTCTGCAGTGTTGATTTGCTCTAATATTGAATTGTACTGTTGTTTCAACTCCGTGTATTTTTTTCTTTCTTTATTATATGTTTCTTGAGCTTCATTATATCTAGGGTGAGAGGTGTTTTTGGTGGCTAGAAGCCGAACAAATTCTAGCTGTTCATTATTGGCTTCTCCAAGAAAATTCCAACCATTAACATCATCAATATAGCCGTTGTTATCATCGTCTATTCCATTATTTGGAATTTCATCTTCATTCACCCAAATATTGTTTCTAAGATCTTCGTGTGTGATATCTATGCCAGAGTCTATTACTGCAACAATTACAGTTTTGCTTTTGGGTTTTACAAGTTGTTCGTAGGCTAGGTTTAAGCTAACCCCAGGTATAGTGTCTTTTTTTAAGTCAAAATGACTCCAACCTTTTTTTTCAATTTCTGTAAGCTCCGAAAACTTTACAGGGGTTTGATCAATATTCTCAATAGGTGTAGAGAGAATTGGTGCTGTGGAGCCACAGCTAGCGAATAGAAATGCCCCCGCAAAAACCAGGTGTTTTAAAGAGGAACTTAAGGCTAAGTTTTTCATAATGTTTTAGAATATAGAGTTAAATGAATGGGTTTTATCCAGCCTTACACCTTTTTCGGTATGTTTGACTGTTATGATTTCATTTCTGGCATCATGCTCCAAAAATAAATAATAATTTTGACTTGCAGCGAGGTTAAGAAAAACTTCTTTTTCTTGTAGAGTCAGTAAAGGTCGGGTGTCGTACCCCATAATAAAAGACAATGAAACATGCCCTGCCGTTGGTAATAAATCAGCCATAAAACACAAGGTTTTACCTTTGTATTTTATCATTGGAATCATTTGCTTTTCGGTGTGTCCGTCAGCAAAAAATACATCAAAGTCCAGAGGAGAGTTTTTTAGTATATTTTCTTTTGTACAGTTCAAGTATTTTAGGTTTCCAGATTGTTCAATAGGCTCAATATTTTCCATTAAAAAAGATGCTCTCTCACGTTTGTTTGGTATTTTTGCCCAAGACCAATGTTTTTCATTACTCCAGTAGGTTGCATTTTTGAAAGCGAGTTGATATCCTGTTTTATTTGCATTCCATTCAACGCCACCCCCACAATGATCAAAATGTAAATGTGTTAGGAAAACATCTGTGACATCGTCTTTATGAAAGCCATACTTTGCTAGAGCCTGCTCCACACCTTGATCTCCCCATCGAAAATAATAACTGAAAAATTTATCGGTCTGTTTGTTGCCCATTCCCGTATCAATTAAGATTAAGCGATCACCGTTTTCAATAAGTAAACAACGAGCAGCAATATCAATCATGTTGTTTTGGTCTGCAGGGTTTGTTTTAGACCAAATAGATTTTGGGACAACTCCAAACATGGCGCCTCCGTCCAGTTTAAAGTTGCCAACATTTAATGGGTATAGCTTCATTTTTGTAATATTTGAGTTTTTAGACGCATTCCAAAATCCAAAAGCTGTTTTATTTCTTTGATGCTTGCTACTCGTTCTTTATTGAAAATCAGTAACCCGCTTCCGTTAGACTCAACATGGTAGTAGCTGTTGCTTTCAAAAAATCTAACAAGTTTTTTGTCAAAAAAGTTTTGGATTTCTTTCTTCTTTTCTCCGCTTAAATAAAAGCGATTTGAGAAGTCTCGTTGGTTTGGTATGCTAATATCCTTTTGTCCAGCAAGAGCGTAAAAACGCTCCAACAACCCCTCTTTGGTTAATGTAAAACTAGGAATTTCTTTAGATAAATTAATATGTAACATTGTTGAACGAACCACTTCTTTTGCAATGGCCTCACCCTCGGAAAAAGTAATATCAAAAACAGATAAATTGTTTTGGCCTCGTGACAGTCTGTTATAGATGTATTCAATTTTTTTAGTTTTAAAAAATAAGAAATTTTCGAGCACCCCATTTTTTTTAAGTCTTTCAGAATTGAAATTAAGGTCAAAATTTAAGCCTACTTCTTCTAAATCTTTTTGTCGTTTTGTAGCACCACTTTTTATTAAGTTTGATATTGGCAACAACTTCCTAAGCGCAAAAGGATGCCCCGATTTTGCTCCAAGCAGATCCATTCCTATAACTTCAATGTTGCCACCTTTTTTATAAAACAGTTCTTGATAATCATTAATATTTTCCATGACAGAATGGTCGACAAAGCCACACATAGAAAAGTCAATGACAACATCGTTCTGCTCTGGAATAACACTCAATTTGTCCTTAAGTTTGTTGAAATTTAAAAAACTACAAAAATGTTTGACACTGATAAAATAATTTCCATTTTCCTCTTTATACATTAGTACATTCGGCTTTACAATGTTTTTAATAAATAGCCCCAAACTGTTGTTTACGATAATATGAATAATAAAAGTTGAAATAAGCCCAGCAAGAATTCCAGAAATTAGTCCAATTTTTAGGGTTACTAGCAATGTTGATAAGAAAATAATTAGCTGCTCTTTACCTATTAAAAAAACACGTTTTATCATTTCCGGAGCGGCAAGCTTATACCCTGTATAAACTAAAATAGCCATCAATGCAGAAAGAGGTATCCGAGTTAATTCGCTGTTGAATAGAAGGATAAAAATCATTAAAAAAAGCGCGTGAAATAAATTCCCTAGTCTATTAGTCCCTCCGTTTGTAATATTCACGGAACTTGGCGCTATAACAGTTACAACATTTAGACCGCCAAATAAACCACTTATTGTTGTTGCTAGCCCTAGCGCTTTAATGTCTTTATTTACATTTGAACGTCTTTTTTTAGGATCAAGTTTATCTATAGCTTTTATGCTTAATAATGATTCTATACTAGCAATTAGTGTGAGCGCCACAACACTACCCCAAAACTCTATGTTGTAGATTGACCCAAAGTTTGGCAACGGCAAGTCATTTACCGCTTCAGACAGGCTTGGTATGTTTGGGATCATGTATTTTTCTGAAATAGGGTTAGAAATTTTCAATACAAATTCACAATAATAACTAAATCCAACAGAGCATATTACAATCCACATTGGTGCTGGAATTAGTTGTAGATACTTGTTGCGTATTTTAGAATAGAATACCATGACGATTAAACTTAGAACACCTGCAATCGCCGCATTAATCAATCCAGGATCCTGATATTCAAATACTTTCATAATGGTTTTTGGGATTGCAATTAAGTAGTCAATTGTATTGTCTCTACTAATTTTATTACCCAGCATGATATGAAATTGTTTTCCAAGGATTATAAGTCCAATGGCTGCCAACACTCCTTGAATTGCCGAAGACGGAAAATAATCAGCAAGTTTTCCAAGCCTCAAAAACCCTAAAATTAGAAGCAGTATGCCAGAGCATATAATTGCGGCATAAGTGGTTGTAAGCCCAAGGGTTGACACCGCGACCAAAACCACCCCTACCAAACCTTTACCAGGGCCAGAAATGGTGACATAGCTCCCTCCAAAAATAGCAACAATAACACCTCCCACAATTGAAGTAATTACACCTGCAATTGGCGGGGCATCACACGCCATAGCAAGACCCAAACTCAAAGGTAAAGCAATAAGACTTACAACAAGGCCAGAGAATATGTTTCTTGGAATTGCAGCTATTTTTGTTGCTATGCTGTTTTTTTGTCTCATCTAATTATAAGTACATCAGTTGGTAGTTCGCCTAAAATATGTTCTATGTCATGAGGAAACAAACGATCCCAAAAAGAAGTTTTTATTGGCGCATTCATCACCAGTAAATCTGCCCGAACCACTTGAGCATAGTGTCCTATAGAATACCCTCTTTTACCAAAAATTGGTTGCGACTTTACAGAAATACCATTAGAGAATTCTTCCGGAACTTCTTCTAATAATTTTTTGACACGCATATTTTCTCTAATCATCAGGCGCTCTCTTATAATAGTAGATTGACGCAACGTTTTATCATCATCAACCTTGATATTGAATTCATCTTGACCCACTTCTTCAACAACAGTAACCCTAGAAGCGTTTAGTTTTTTACCGACATAAAACGCATAATTAATTGTTTCTTTAGTTTTTGGATCTTTTAACCCATTTACAACGATATGTTTACATGGAACTCTATCAACAGAGGGGTTGATGAGCAAAAGAATAGAGCAATCAGCCTTACGAGTAATTTCTCTTGCAATAGACCCTAGATAATACTTAAAAAATGTTTCTCTTTTAAGCGCACCAAGAATCATTAAATCAATATCATAGTTTTTGATCGCTGAAAGAATTATATCAACAGGAGCGCCTGGAAGAAAAAGAACAGAATATTTTAGTTTTCTTTCTGAAAAGCTAGCAAGGTGGTCATCAATTGTAGCCTTTTTTTCTTCATTTTCTTCTCCAACATGAACAAGAACAAGCTCGCTATCCATAACAAGCGCAAGCCTTGAGGCCTCAAAAATATTGGCCTTTAGGTTTGGTGAAAAAGCGACACCAATGCCTATTTTTTTAAATTTTGTAGTACTCAAAGTATAGTTGTTACAGGTTTTTAAAGATAACCCTTTCTTTGAAAATACAAAATAATATAAATGGTGCCTAGTCGTTTAGCTTTAGCACCGCCATAAATGCTTCTTGAGGAATCTCTACACTTCCTACTTGTCGCATTCTTTTCTTCCCTTTCTTTTGATTTTCCAAAAGCTTTCGTTTTCTTGAAATATCACCACCATAACATTTAGCTGTTACATCTTTGCGGACTGCTTTTACAGTTTCTCTTGAAATAATTTTGGCCCCAATAGCTGCTTGAATAGGAATATCAAATTGTTGCCTAGGAATCAACTCCCTAAGTTTTCCACACATTTTACGCCCAATTTTTTGGGCATTATCCAAATGTATAAGAGCAGAAAGTGCATCTACAGACTGTCCATTGAGAAGAACATCAACACGGACAAGTTTTGATACACGCATCCCTATTGGGCTGTAGTCAAAAGAAGCATAGCCTTTAGAAACAGTTTTTAGTCGGTCATAAAAATCAAATACAATTTCTGCCAAAGGCATATCAAAAGACAATTCAACACGTTGGGTGGTAAGGTAAGTTTGATTTGTGATTTGCCCTCTTTTTTCTATACAAAGCGACATTACATTTCCTACAAAATCTGATTTGGTAATAATTGTTGCCTTAATGTATGGCTCTTCAATGCGATCTAAAATAGATGGGTCGGGCAAGTCTGACGGGTTATTTAATAAAATAATTTCATCAGGGTTTTTTCGAGTATATGCATGATAAGATACGTTTGGAACCGTTGTGATAACTGTCATATTAAACTCTCGTTCCAATCTTTCTTGAACAATTTCTAAGTGGAGCATTCCAAGAAAACCACAACGAAATCCAAATCCTAAAGCTGCTGAGCTTTCAGCTTGAAAAACAAGTGATGCATCATTCAATTGCAGCTTTTCCATTGAGGCTCTAAGCTCCTCATATTCCTCGGTATCAACAGGGTAAATTCCTGCAAACACCATTGGTTTTACGTCTTCAAATCCATCGACTGCCTCATGAGTTGGATTTTTAGCGTCTGTTATGGTGTCTCCAACCTTAACTTCGCGTGCATCTTTAATTCCAGTAATTAGATACCCAACATCACCGACCTTGATTTCTTGTTTAGGAGTTTGTGTTAAGTTAAGTGTTCCAACTTCGTCTGCACTATATGTTTTGCCTGTGGCAATAAATTTCACAGATTGATTTTTTTTAATACTCCCATTAACTACCTTAAAATAAGTTTCAACACCTCTAAAAGAATTGTAAACAGAATCAAATACTAAGGCTTGAAGCGGTGCTTCAGGGTCTCCTTTTGGCGCAGGGATATTAGTTATAATTGCCTCTAAAATCGACTCAATACCAAGACCAGTTTTCGCGCTTGCAGGAATTACCTCATCAGCATCACACCCCAAAAGGTCTACAATATCGTCAGTAACTTCTTCAGGGTTGGCACTTGGTAGGTCAACTTTGTTTAAAACAGGAATGATTTCTAAGTCATTTTCTAATGCTAGATATAAGTTTGAAATGGTCTGGGCTTGAATGCTTTGAGCGGCATCAACAACCAATAATGCGCCTTCACAAGCTGCAATTGAACGGGAAACTTCATAGCTAAAATCAACGTGTCCAGGAGTGTCAATAAGGTTCAATATATATTGTTCGCCTTTGTACTCATATTCCATTTGAATGGCATGAGATTTAATGGTAATCCCACGCTCGCGCTCTAGGTCCATATTGTCGAGGAGTTGATTTTGTTTTTCTCGCTCTGTTACAGCCCCTGTAAAATCCAAAAGACGATCGGCCAAGGTGCTTTTTCCATGGTCAATATGCGCAATGATACAAAAGTTTCTTATGTTTTTCATTCAGTTTTTAGCTGTTTTTAGGAGAACAAAAGTAAGTAAATTTATAAGACCAGACGGTCTTATTGTTTGTCATGCTCAATAAGTCTATTTATTCGATGTATTGACTCTTTTTTTCCAATGTAAAAGACAATATCAAAAACATCTACACCTTCTAAAGCTCCAACAAGCGCGACTCTTAAAGGCATCATTACCTTTCCAAAACCAATTTCTTTTTCTTTTATCCAATTAGAAACATCGGTTTTTAGGGTATTTGCAGTCTCATCATTGGCGTTGTCAATCACATGAATAAGCTCGGACAAAAGTTCTGCAGAGCCCTCTTTCCACGCTTTTTTTAATGCTTTCTCATCATACTCATTTGGCGTCTCAAAGAAATATTTACCAAGCCGTAAAAGCTCAGGAACAAGTTGTGCTCGCTCCTTAACTAGACCGATAACATGTTCAATATAATTTAAATCAAAAGTTGCTAATGTATTATCAACGGCAATCAGCTGTTTTGCTAGTTCTGCATTGGAACACTCTTGAATATAAGCGTGGTTGTACCACTTTATTTTATCAGGATCAAAACGCGCCCCCGATTTATTAACGTGATTAAAATCAAATGCTTTAGTAAGATTTTGTAGATTAAAAACCTCTTGCTCTGTTCCTGGATTCCAACCCAAAAAAGCAAGAAAATTTACAACAGCTTCAGAAAGATATCCACTTTCTTTGTAGCCAATAGCATGTGTGTTTTCGTCTTTCCATTCTAAAGGAAAAACAGGAAATCCAAGTTTATCGCCATCTCTTTTGCTTAGTTTCCCTTTTCCTGTGGGCTTCAATATTAGTGGAAGGTGTGCAAATTGAGGCGCTTCCCATTCAAAAGCTTCATAAAGTTGTTGGTGAAGCGCAAGTGAGGGTAGCCATTCTTCTCCTCTTATTACATGAGAAATTTGCATCAGGCGATCATCTACAATATTTGCTAAATGATATGTGGGCATACCATCAGATTTGAAAAGAACTTTATCGTCTAGTGTATTACTTTCAACACTAATTTGCCCTCTTACAATGTCGTTCATCAGAATTGTTTTGTCTTGAGGCATCAAAAATCGCACAACATATGGTGCTCCACTTTCTATTCTTTCTTTCGTTTCATTTTCAGATAAAACTAAAGAGTTTATAAGTCTTCCTCTTGTTCTGTTGTGCCAGTTGTAAATAAAGGTTTTCCCTTTTTTCTCGTGGTTTTCCCTTTCTTTAGCTAAATCTTCAGGCGTGTCAAAAGCATAGTAGGCTTTCCCTTTTTTGATGAGGATAGCAATGTACTTTTTGTAAATTTCTTTTCTTTCACTTTGTCTGTATGGTCCAAAACCACCGTCTTTTCCTGGCCCTTCATCAAATGGTATTTGACACCAATTAAGTGCATCAATAATATATTGTTCAGCACCAGCAACATAACGATTTTGATCGGTGTCTTCTATGCGTAAAACAAAAGTACCATTATGCTTTTTAGCAAAAAGGTAATTAAAAAGGGCGGTGCGAACTCCACCAATATGAAGTGGCCCAGTAGGGCTTGGCGCAAAGCGAACGCGAACAGATTTTTCCATTGAATTTAGTCTTGATGCAAAGATATACTCACTAAAGCGAACACCCAAACAAAATTAGCTTTGGTTTTTGTGCTTTTTTTTCTCTTTTAAACATCTCAATTATTGTTGTAGATTTATACCCTATAAAAAGACGTATTGAATCATTTTTCCAACATAAAGACCAAATTAGAGCAATTTATTAAGCGCTATTATATGAGTGCTTTTTTAAAGGGGGCTTTACTGTTTTTTGGAATTGGGTTGCTGTATGCGCTTTTTTGGATTTCAATCGAATATTTTTTTTGGATTTCATCATTAGGAAGAACGATTGTTTTTTGGTCATTAGTTTTTTTCGAAATGTTTTTATTCTACAAATTACTATGTGTCCCGTTATTAAAGTTTTTGAAAATCCAATCTGGAATAAGTGATCAAGAAGCGGCAAAAATTATTGGTGATTTTTTTCCTGAAATAAGCGATAAATTATTGAACGTTATACAACTGAATAGTCAACCAACAACAGAGCTTATTGTTGCAAGTATTCAACAAAAAGCAAAAGAATTTGGTAGTGTTTCATTTAAAAAAGCGATACAATTTAAAGAAAATTTAAAGTATTTGAAATACACTGTTTTACCCCTAATGATTATTGGGGTTGTTTACGCTTCTGGCGGTCAGTCAAACCTAAAGCAAAGTCTAAATCGTGTTGTTGACTATAAAACAACCTATACCCCTCCCGCTCCTTTTCAATTTGTTGTAACAAATAACGTTTTAGAAACTGTTGAAAATCAATCTTTTGTTTTGGATATTAGAGTTGAAGGTAATGTGGTACCAGAACAGGTCAAAATTTCTTTTGAAAATCAAACTTATTTTTTAAAAAGAATAAATAATCAGCGGTTTCAATTTAAATTTCAAGCCCCAAAGAAAGACATACAGTTTCAAGTTTTTTCAGGGAATGTGATTTCAAATTTATTTGAATTAAAAGTTTTGAGTGCTCCAAAAATTTTGAATTCAACCTTAATAGTCGATTACCCCATATATACAAAATTAAAAGACAAGATTGTTTCTAGTTTCGGAAATATCTCCATTCCAGAAGGCACCAAATTAACATGGAAATTTTTAACTAAATCTACCGATACTGTCACTTTTGTCAATCAAAATTCTGTTTTTTATTTTAATAAAGACGCTAATGAATTTACATTATCAAAACAGGTTTTTACCGATTTGATGTATGATATTAATACAAATAATGATCAACTAAAAAATTTTGAAACGCTTTCCTATGAAGCACGAATTATAAAAGACCGCCCGCCACTAATTGATGTTCAACAACGTGTTGCAAACTCAATTGAGGAAGAGCTTTATTTTTATGGACAGATCAGTGATGATTATGGCATATCATCATTACAAGTACACTATTATCCTATAGACAATGCGAATCCAAAAACCATAAAAACGATAAGTTTTAATAAAACTTTTGATTTTACCTATCAATTTCCTGTGGGGTTAGACCTTTTACCCGATACTTCATATGAATTGTTTTTTGAGGTTATAGACAATGACCCTTTTCCTAGTCCAAACAAAGCAAGATCCAAGGTTTTTACATATTTATCGAAAAGCGAAAATGCTCTTAAAGAGGAACAACTCAACGACCAAAAAGAATTGGTTGATGATTTGGAAAACACGTTTAATACATATGAAAAGCAACAGGAATTAGTTGATGATTTTACAAAACAACAGCTTCAAAAAGAGCGTCTAAATTATAATGATCAGGAAAAAACACAAGACATCATAAAGCGTCAAAAGAATCAGGACGATATGATCAAACGCTTTAATGAACAAATGAAAAAAACATTGGAACAGTTTCCAGACGAAATGCCCGATCCTTTTAAAAAGAATTTGTCTGAACGTTTAGACGAGCAAAATAAACGCTTAGAAGAGAATGAAAAAACACTAAAAGAGCTAGAAGACTTAGCAAAAAAAATGAAGCAAGAAGAGCTCTTAGATAAATTACAAAAACTAGGCCAGCAAAGTAAGAATAGGCAGAAAAATTTAGAGCAAATGCTTGAACTTACCAAGCGCTATTATGCTTCCAAAAAGGCAGAGCAACTTAAAAGTAAATTAGAAGACCTTAGTCAAGAGCAAACGGATCAAGCTGAAAAACCTAAAAACAATAAAAGTGAAGAGCAGTCTAAACTAAACCAAAGTTTCAATAATATTTCAAAAGAATTGGATGAGCTTAGAAAGCAAAACAATTCTTTAAGTAAACCAATTTCAATCCCTGATACAAAACAAGAAGAATTATCGATACAGACCGATCAAAACGAAGCTATGGAGAACTTAGAAGAGGTTGAAAAATCCAAATCGATAGAACCCCCCAAAAACTCATTTCAAAAGGCCAGCAAGGCCCAAAAGAAAGCAGCGCAAAAAATGAAACAACTAGCTGCTCAATTGGCTCAAAGTATGTCGGGCGGCTCATCGATGCAGCTATCAGAAGATATCGAAATGCTAAGGCGGATACTTGACAATCTTCTTATTTTTTCTTTTGAACAGGAAGATCTTATAAGGCAGCCCGCTTCCGTTAAAACTATAAAAACTCAAAAGAACCTAAGGACTCATTTTGAACATATTGATGACAGTTTGTTTGTTGTTTCTTTGCGTCAGCCAATGATTTCACAACAAATTAATGACGAAATATCGGACGTATATTACAATATCGACAAAACCCTAAGCTCTCTTTCAGAAAGTAGAGATTATGAAGCCAAATCGGCACAGCAGTATACGGTGACTTCAACTAATAATCTAGCAAATTTGCTAAGTGATGTGTTAAATAATCTTGAAATGCAAATGCAACCTAATCCGGGACAAGGACAAGGCGATATGCAATTGCCAGATATTATTATGAGTCAAGAAGACTTACAAAAGCAGGCAGAACAAATGATGAATGGAAAAAAGGAAGGTTCTGAAAAGTCTAATGAAAAAGGAGAGCAAGGGAGTTCAGAACAGTCAGGAGAAAATGGCAAGAACAAAAATTCTAGCTCCGGAGAATCAACAGGAAACAAACCCGATGGTTCATCACCATCAGAGGGTCAATCAGAAACAGTTCAATATGGCGACCCAGAGGAGTCAAGCGAGGCGCTGTTTCAATTGTATAAACAGCAACAAGAATTAAGGCAAAACTTAGAAAATATATTAAAAAAAGAGGGTCTTTTAGGGGAGGGAAAATCTACTTTGGATGCTCTTGAGAAATTAGAGCAACTTATTGTAAATCAAGGTGTTACAAAGGAAACGTTAGCAAAAATGAAGGCCTTAAAATATGAATTTCTTAAGCTTGAAGACGCATTGCTCAAAAAAGGAATGTCTCCAAAAAGACAATCATCTTCAAATAACAAAGAGTTTTCAAAGCCAAATACTATAACGGAAGATGATATAAAGCGACTTTTTGGAGCAGATGAAATTTTAAACAGAAAGGCATTACCTTTGCACCAAAACATGAAGAAAAAAGTTCAGGATTATTTCAATATAAAAAATGATTAATTTTAACAATACAACAACTTTTAATTTACCATCAGAGTCTCAATTGAAAAGCTGGTTGAAATCAATCATGACCCAAGAGGGTTATTCTGAGGGAGAGTTAAATTTTTTATTCTGTGATGACGATCATCTCCATAAATTAAATGTTGAGTTTTTGAATCACGATACTTTGACCGATATCATTACATTTGACTACAACGTTGGGCGTCAAATATACTCAGACATTTGTATTTCCATTGATAGGGTTCAAGATAACGCTTTAACACATAAGGTTAGTCCCACAAATGAGCTCTGTCGCGTTATGGCTCACGGCGTGTTGCACCTTTGTGGTTATAAGGACAGCACAAAACAAGAAAAAGAGGAAATGCGAGGCAAGGAGAACCATTACCTTTCGCAGTTGGATTTAAACATATAAATGTATATTTGCGCAAAATTGTTCCACGTGGAACATAATTAGTTTTTAAAAATGTTTGAGGGTATTTATGATGTTATTGTTGTTGGCGGGGGGCATGCAGGAAGTGAGGCTGCTGCTGCTGCTGCTAATATGGGAAGCAGAACTCTTCTAATTACCATGAATTTGCAAAATATTGCACAGATGTCTTGTAATCCTGCAATGGGTGGAATTGCAAAAGGGCAAATCGTACGTGAGATTGATGCGCTTGGTGGCTATAGCGGAATTGTAAGTGACACTTCTGCAATTCAATTTAAAATGCTCAACAAATCCAAAGGCCCTGCGATGTGGAGTCCACGTGTACAAAGTGATAGAATGCGCTTTGCAGAGGATTGGCGAATGCTGTTGGAACAAACAAAAAATTTAGATTTTTACCAAGAAATGGTTGTTGGCCTTTTGCTAAAAGGAGAAAAAGTAGTTGGAGTAAAAACATCCTTGGGATTGGAGATTAAGTCAAAAACTGTTGTTCTTACGAATGGTACTTTTCTTAATGGACTTATTCATATCGGTGATAAGAATTTTGGTGGTGGAAGAGCTGGTGAAAAAGCAGCAAAAGGAATTACAGAACAGCTCATAGATATAGGGTTCGATTCTGGTAGAATGAAAACAGGCACTCCTCCACGAGTTGACGGACGCTCTCTTGATTTTTCAAAGATGATAGAGCAACCTGGAGATGCAAAACCGCAGAAATTTTCGTATTTGGAAACCACTACTGCACTAAAGAATCAACGCTCCTGTCACATGACATATACAAGCCTTGAGGTTCATGATTTACTAAGAGAAGGTTTTGATCGATCACCAATGTTCAATGGAAGAATCCAAAGTATTGGCCCGAGATATTGCCCATCAATTGAAGATAAAATTAATCGTTTTTCTGAAAAAGAACGACACCAAATTTTTGTTGAGCCAGAGGGATGGAATACGGTGGAATATTATATTAATGGATTTTCAACGTCACTTCCTGAAGATGTTCAATACAAAGCTTTAAGGGCGGTAAAAGGGTTCGAAAACGTTAGGTTTTTCCGACCAGGATACGCTATTGAATACGACTACTTCCCTCCTACACAACTTACACATTCTTTGGAGACAAAATTAATTAGTGGTTTGTTTTTTGCCGGGCAAATCAATGGCACTACTGGCTATGAAGAAGCCGCCTCTCAAGGTCTTATGGCAGGAATTAACGCAAGTTTAAAAGTTCAAGAAAAAGAGGCGTTTATACTTAGAAGAGATGAAGCATATATTGGTGTTCTTGTTGATGATTTGATTACTAAAGGAACTGAAGAGCCCTACAGAATGTTTACCTCTCGCGCAGAATATAGAACGCTCCTCAGACAAGATAATGCAGATTTACGACTAACACCAAAAGGTCATGAGCTAGGAATTGCCAGTGATGAACGTTTAAAACGAATGGAACTTAAGCTTAAACAGTCTAACGAATTTGTTTCATTTTTCAAAAAACAAAGCGTTAGGCCAGCCGAAGCAAATCCAGTATTGGAATCAAAAGGCTCCTCACTTATTAAACAATCTGATAAGATGTTTAAAATTTTTTCAAGACCAAATATTAACATTAAAGACGTTCGAAAGTTTGAAGCGGTAGAGTCATATATTAAAAAAGAAAATTTGGATGATGAGGTTATTGAACAAGCTGAAATTCAAATAAAGTATTCTGGCTATATTCAAAAAGAAAAAAATAACGCTGATAAATTAACACGATTAGAGTATGTGAAAATTCCAAAAGATTTTGACTACTCACAAGTCAAATCTATGAGTTATGAGGGGCGAGAAAAGCTAAGTTCAATCCAGCCTGTTACTGTCGCTCAAGCCTCTAGAATAAGTGGTGTGTCTCCAAATGATATTTCTGTTTTACTGGTGTTTTTGGGGCGTTAATTAGTATATTTTATATTTTTGTTCCACGTGGAACATATGAAAAAAAGCAATAAATTATTTCTAAACACCAAAGACTTTTCTGTTACTGGAGAAAGCTTTAAACTGTATTACAATCTTGAGTCAGACATGTTGGTAACAACACCCCAGCCCAAAACAGATAGGCTTTCATCATATTATAAAAGCAAACAATATATTTCTCATGTAACTCAAAAACGTAATCTTTTTGAATGGATTTATTTTATTGTAAGAAACTATACATTAAGCTCTAAAATTAAATTATTGTCCAAACTGCCTGTCAAAGACAAAACACTTCTTGATTTTGGTGCAGGCGTTGGGTTTTTTATTAGAACCGCAATAAAGTCTGGCTGGAAAAGTATTGGTATAGAAACCTCAGAAAATGCTAGAAAGGCGGCTAATTCTATTTTACCAAACTCAATTTTTGATAATGATCACATTGATCAGCTTGAGTTCAATACTTTTTCAATCATATCACTTTGGCACGTTTTGGAGCACCTTCAAACCCCAGAACTATACATTAGAAAATTCAAACAACTTTTGAATGAAGACGGAAGATTGGTTGTGGCAGTCCCAAATTATAAAAGCTATGATGCGCAGTATTATCGTGAGTATTGGGCTGCATATGATGTACCCAGACATTTATGGCATTTTTCAAAAGATTCAATCACTCGATATTTTTCAGAATTTGGCTTTCATTTAGAAGCTATTCACCCCATGCGATTTGACGCATACTATGTTAGCCTTTTGTCTACAAAATATAAATATGGAAAAATGAAACCACTCAATGCATTATGGATTGGTTTTGTTTCAAACTTTAAAGCAAAACGCACAGGAGAGTATTCCTCATTAATTTATGTTCTAAAACACAAAGAAAGTTAATTTAAGCCTCGCTACACCCTTTTTTATTTTGTTCCGAGCAAACCCAACCAAGTAAAAAAAACAGCCCTGTAAACAGCTAAAACAAACGCTTTTTTAATAGATTAAAAATATTATAAAAATAAAAAACAATAGATTTTAACTATAATATGTTTTTATAAAGAAAAAATAATGTCTATGCTTTTTGGTGAAGTAGTCGTGTTAGCTTTATGGATAAATCGGTAAACACAATTTTTCCATTGGCATTTCGCTCAATATGGTAAATAGCACTTTCTATTTCATTACAAATCTTTTCAATATTTTGAGCATCAATAAACTTAGAAAATTTTTCTAACGAAAAGGACTTGTCACTAATTTCTAAATGTACCAATCCGCTTGCTCCATAATTGACCATTAGAGCTTGTCGGAAGAAATCTAGTCCATAGGACAAAAATTGTTTTTCCATTTCTCTACCGAGTTTAGCCACAGTCTCGCTCCAAGCCATAAGTTTATTAATAGATTTTTTATTTGTTTTTGCTTGAAAAGCAGTTCTTACCCAATCTATAAATAATGTTTCAAATTCAATAGTGTTTTCTTCTTGATCGATCAATTTATAAGCACTATTTAAATTACCTTCAGCTCGTTGTGCAATTCTTTTTGCCGCAACCTCATCCATACCTTTATATTGCACCAAAGCATTAATAATTTGTGACTCAGAAAGGGGGTGCATATGAATGGATTGACATCGCGATTGAATAGTTTTCAAAAGTGAATCTTCTTGTTCGGTAATCAAAATAATACTTGTGTTTTGATTGGGTTCTTCAAACCATTTTAAAAGCTTATTAGCACAGGCCGTTGTCATTTTTTCTGCATGCCAGATAACCAATATTTTGTTCCCGCCTCCGAAGGATTTCATGGCTAAGGTTTTGATAATCGCTTGTGCTTCATCAACAGCGATTACCCCTTGCTTGTTCCCTGCCCCGATAAAACTGTACCAATCATTTAAGCTTCCATAGGGATTACTTTTTATAAACTCCCTCCACTCTTTTAAGTAGTCTTTTGAAATAAAAACTGAGCTCGATTGTTCTTTTTTAACTATTGGAAAAAAGTAGTGAATGTCCGGATTTTCTAAAGCATTAACCTTTTGATTAGGATTTTCATTTTGGATTAAAAATGAGGCATATGCAACCGCCATAGGTAATGCCCCCAAGCCATCTTTACCAACAAAAAGTTGAGCGTGTGGAATTCGACCAGAAAGAATATTTTTCTGCAAGTAAGATTTTAGGTGATTTTGCCCAATGATATCTTCAAAAGTCATCTGACAAATATAATTTAATTAATTCAAATGAAGTGATTTATAGCCATTCATCAATGAAATATATCATTCAATTTTTCATACAAAATATCATTTTATCTACTCTTTTGAAATATGTATCTTTGGCTTTGAAAAATTTAAATAACCAATCACAATATTATCCTTTATGAGTACACTTAAAGATTTTAATTTTAAAGATAAAAAAGCTCTTATTCGTGTTGATTTTAATGTTCCACTCGATGAGAATTTGAACGTTACTGATGACACGAGAATTCAGTCTGCAAAAAACACCATTCTCAAAGTTTTGGAAGACGGTGGAAGTTGTATTCTTATGTCGCATTTGGGTCGGCCAAAAGCTAAGGAAACGGAATTTTCATTAATAAACATTATTTCTAAAGTCGAAAATATTTTAGGCGTAAGTGTTTTATTTTCAGGGGATTGTATTGGAGACGAAGCCACTCAAAAGGCCAAGGACCTAAAGCCAGGCCAAGTTCTTTTATTAGAAAATCTCAGATACTACAATGAGGAAAAACAAGGCGATGTTGCTTTTGCTGAAGCATTATCAAAACTAGGGGATATTTACGTAAATGACGCTTTTGGAACAGCACATAGAGCTCATGCATCAACGAGTATAATTGCTCAATTTTTCCCAGAAAATAAATGTTTTGGTTATTTATTAGAACAAGAAATTATTAGCATAGACAAAGTGTTAACGTCTGGAGAAAAGCCAGTATTAGCAATTTTGGGTGGTGCAAAAGTATCATCAAAAATCACAATTATTGAAAACATCCTAGACAAGGTTGATCATCTAATTATTGGAGGCGGAATGTCATTCACGTTTATAAAAGCACAAGGAGGAGCAATAGGAGACTCTATTTGTGAGGACGACAAAATGGATTTGGCATTAGATATCTTACGTTTAGCAAAAGAAAAAAATGTTCAGCTTCATCTTCCTGTTGATGTCTTAGCCGCAGATGATTTTAGCAATACAGCAAACACACAAATTGTGGACATAACAGCCATTCCATCAGATTGGCAAGGCTTGGATTGTGGTCCAAAAAGTAAGGCTATTTTCCATGATGTTGTTCAGCAATGTAAAACTATTTTATGGAATGGGCCGTTAGGTGTTTTTGAATTAGATACATTTTCTACAGGCACAAAAGCATTAGGAGATTCAATTGCAGAGGCGACACAAAATGGCGCTTTTTCTCTAGTAGGTGGTGGCGATTCTGTGGCTGCAGTTAAGCAATTTGGATTTCAAAACAAGGTGAGTTATGTGAGTACTGGTGGTGGCGCTATGTTGGAAAGTCTGGAAGGCAAAACACTTCCTGGAATTGCAGCCATAAACGAATAACATCTCTATGATATCAAAAAAGGGAATCGCGTTTATTTTTCTTCTGTTATTAAATTTGTCTTATTCACAATCACAAATTTCAGATGAAGTAGACTTAAAAATTATCATTGATACAACAGTAATTGAACTTCAAGATTACAAAAACGCAATACTTTTTGACAACCAATGGAGAGAAGAATTTTTTGATGATTCATTGTATGATTCTATAACAAAAATTGTAAAGGAAGACACTTTCGAAAATATAGATTTTCCAGAATTATCTTCCGATACACTTCGTGCAAGGCTACAGGAACTTGATTCGAAAACACCATTTCATATAAGTTATAATCCGGCCCTAGAAACACTCATAAAAAAACACCTTAAACAAAGAAAAGTCCCTTATGAAAGACTTATGAAATTGAGTCAGTATTATTTTCCACTTTTTGAAGAAATTTTTGATAAGGAAGGAATTCCGTTGGAAATCAAATATTTAGCTGTTGTTGAATCGGCATTAAAACCCGCAGCAACATCTACAGTAGGTGCAACTGGTCTATGGCAATTTATGTTTTCAACTGGAAAATATTACGATTTAGAAGTTAGCAGTTATGTAGATGAGCGATGTGATCCAGTTCGATCTACAACTGCAGCGGCAAAATATCTAAAATCTTTACACAAAACTTTTGATGATTGGGATTTGGCTCTTGCCGCCTACAACTCAGGACCAGGAAATGTTACAAAAGCAATTCGGCGTTCTGGTGGTTATAAAAACTATTGGAACATTCGGCCTTTTTTGCCAAGTGAAACAGCTGGATATTTGCCAGCTTTTTTAGCAACAATGTACATATTTGAGTATGCATCACAGCATGGTTTTGATGTTTCAACACATAAAATGCCAATAATAAAAACAGACACTGTACAAGTTAAAAACATGATTAGTCTAAAGCAAGTGAGCGAAGTTATTGATATTGATTTGGAGACGTTAGAATTTTTAAATCCATCCTATAAACTTGGAATAATTCCAGTTATAAAAAATAAAAATTATGTTTTAAGACTTCCTATTGAAACTATTGGTGCCTTTGTAAGCAATGAAGCGCAAATTTATGCTTACGCCAAAATACAATTTAATAGTCGTGAAAAACCATTGCCAAAGTTCTATAAATTAGACACCAAAATAAGATACATGGTCCAGTCAGGGGATTATTTGGGAAAAATTGCTAAAAAGTTCCGTGTAAAAATCAGTCAAATAAAGAAATGGAATGGGTTACGTTCAGACCAGCTTAAAGCAGGGAGCCGATTGACAATTTTTACAAGAAACCCACAGAACTAGTCTCAATATAGACCACAATTTTATGTCAATCAAAGAGACTCTTTTCACAAGATTTAAAAAAATAGTCTTACTTTTCGATAGTAAATTTGTAAAAATGGAACGATATTAGTGGTGATGAGTAAAAAATCTAAATATGAAATCCCTCATTAACATAATAGTCTTTACGTTGGTTCTTTTTTCATGCAATGAAACAGCATCAAAAAAAGTATATAAACCACAATCATCAGGAAACATAAATAGTCTTTTAGTTGTTGTTGACGATGATCTATGGGGCGCAAGTGTTGGAGAAGCCATTAGGCGTCATATTGGTTCAGAAATATATGGACTTCCCCAAGTAGAACCCCAATTTGATTTGCGACAAGTTCCCCTTTCTGTTTTTTCAGACTTTGTTCGAATGAATAGGACCGTCTTAAAAGTACAGCTTTCAAAAGAAGATGGGGTTAAGTTTTATACTAATCCCTATGCGATACCTCAAAAGATGATAGTAGTAAGTGGAACATCGCTAAAAGTCCTTGCAGAATTAATTGAGCAAAACTCTTCTAAAATTATTAGTGTATTTAAAAATGAAGAATTAAAAGAAAGACAGCGGCGAATAAAAAAATCGTTATTCAACACAGCCGCTATAGAAAAGACTTTGGGGATTAAACTTAATGTGCCATCTGTTTATAGAATTGCTAAAAACAAAGACAACTTTTTTTGGATGAGAAGAGATACAAAAACAGGCATCATAAACCTGTTGCTTTATAGCGTTCCATTACAAGATTTCAAAACTATAGACGCATTTTCACAACGTGTTATTCAGCTTAGAGATTCTGTTGCAAAGCAACACATTCCAGGACCAATTGAGGGTAATTTTATGACCACAGAAACGACCTACACGCCATATTCATTTTTTACAGAAATTGCAAACACAAGGGTTTTAGAAACTAGAAGTTTATGGAAAGTTGAAGGAGCATTTATGTCAGGACCTTTTGTTAATTTTTCTTTTGAAGACACAAAGAACAACCGACTGTTGGTAGCGGAGGGATTTGTTTATACACCGTCTGAACCAAAACGAGATTATATTTTTGAACTAGAGTCGATTATAAAATCCATTACAATCCAATAAAAAATCCCAGAATTCTGGGACTTTTTTTTATTTCTTTTCTTCCTCTTTTTTATTGTCTTCGTCTTCTTTGCTAGCTTTCTTAAATTCTTTGATGCCGCCCCCTAAACCTTTCATGAGTTCAGGAATTTTTTTACCACCAAAAAGCAACAAAACAACAAGAACAATTAGAACAATTTGCATTGGGCCAAAAGCCAGAGGTAATATATGTAGTTCCATAATTTTTGTATTATTAGATACAAAGTTAAGAATTATCCATTAATTAAAATGCGAAATCAAAATATTAGTGGCGGAGTACTATAACAATAGCACAAATTTTATTTAATTTTGTTTCGATGACGCATTTAAAAACATCTGAGAAATCCAGAAAAAAGAAATTAACCAAAAAGCTATTGCATAAATATCGATTGGTTGTTCTTAACGAAGACACTTTTGAGGAGCGATTTGCCATGAAGCTAACACGCCTAAATGTTTTCATTTTTGGGTCATTATCAGCATTATTTTTAATTGGCTTTACCACAGTTTTTATTGCATTTACACCAATTCGAGAATATATTCCAGGGTATACTTCTCCAACGCTTCAAAAACAAGCTATTGATTTGGAGCGAAAAACAGACTCTCTTTTGAATGTAACCCGTATGAATGAACTTTATATGGCTTCAATAAAAAATGTTTTAAGTGGCGAGGTATCTTCGGAAACGATTAATAAAGATTCTATATACGCAGCACTGGCTGCTGAGGTCACCCCAGAAGATTTGAACCCTTCAAAAGCGGATTCAATTTTGAGGGAAAAAGTAGACAATGAGGATAAATACAATTTGTTTGAATCTGCACGTTCAGTAAAGAATTTTGTCTTTTTTCCACCTGTAAAAGGTACGGTAAGTTCAGGATTTAATATTAAAGAACAGCATTATGCTGTAGACATTGTAGTTCCAAAAAATACACCCATAAAAGCAGCTGCAGATGGTCGTGTCGTTCTTGCTTCATGGACTTCGGACTCTGGTTATGTCATTGTTATAGATCACGGAAATCAATTGCTTTCTGTGTACAAACACAACTCCTCTCTTACCAAAGAACAGGGTGATTTAGTAAAAGCGAGAGAGGTTATTGCGATATCAGGTTCAACAGGGGAATTTAGTACCGGCCCCCATTTGCATTTTGAGCTTTGGAATGACGGCAACCCCATAGACCCTGTCGCATTTATAGATTTTTAGTTAAAATATGATATCAATTAAATCCTTTTTTGCCAAAATATTTGCCGCACATGTTACCAAAAAAATTAATACATGGGCCTCAAAACCAATAGAAAC
>Ga0233451_10000164_pt1 | contig 69949 bp, 65 predicted proteins | sample 011ome_29_FD_183052 | JGI IMG/M metagenome (GOLD analysis project Ga0233451, IMG submission 183052) | Coastal salt marsh microbial communities from the Groves Creek Marsh, Skidaway Island, Georgia - 011504CT (spades assembly) | ecosystem: Environmental > Aquatic > Marine > Intertidal zone >... | reverse complement strand
GACAGCACAACCACGTGCGACCACATCAGGCCCTGAACATGCGACCACCTGTGCCAGAAACTCTAATCACAAATGGCACTGAACTTGGGGGCTAGACACCGCTACAAGAATTCCGGCCGGTTCGAAGCACGCCTGATCGAGGCAGTGAGCCCCGCCCTTGCCGCCTATCCGTCGGATTACGGGCACAGCTTTGCCGGCGCGCCGCCGCTCGGCCGCCGGCTGAAAGACCGGCTGGTCTATATGCGCCCGCCCCGGCTGCGGCGCATCACCTTCCGGCTGAAGAACCGCAAACCGCCGGAAAGGCCCTACTGGCTACAGGACGCTTACCTGAGGCGCGTCATCGATCCGGACGCGCCCTATATGCGCGAATTCTTTCACCTCGACCGGGTCAACAGCCTGGATCACCTGAACAGGATTTACACGCTGGAACTCCTGTTCCAGCACACGCTGCCGAACATGGCGGACCGGGACGCCTGATGTTGGCCATTGCACGTTCGCCATTTCTGACATATCCCGGGATCCGATCGCTTTCATGCCGGAACACGCAATGACCAGAACATTTCACCTGATCGCCGCCGCGCGGCCGAATTTCATGAAGATCGCGCCGGTGTACCACGCCCTGAAAGCCGCGGATTGGTGCGAGCCGGTGATTATCCATACCGGCCAGCATTACGATGCCAACATGTCGGACAGTTTCTTCGAGGATCTCGGCCTGCCAAAGCCCGATTACAACCTTGAGGTCGGCAGCGGCACCCATGCCCAGCAGACCGGCGCCGTGATGATCGCCTATGAGAAAATCCTCATGGACACGCCACCCGACGCCACGATCGTGGTGGGTGACGTGAATTCCACAATAGCCTGTACGCTGGCGGCAAAGAAGCTGTGCCTGACGGTTGCCCATCTCGAGGCCGGGCTGCGGAGCCGCGACTGGGACATGCCGGAAGAGATCAACCGCATCGTCACGGATTCGATTTCCGACATCCTGTGGACACCCTCTCCCGACGGCGACGAGAACCTGCTGGCCGAAGGTGTCGCAGAAGAACGCATCACCCGGGTCGGCAACGTCATGCTGGATTCATACGAATTGATGCGCCCTCGAATCGAAGCCGAAGCGCCGCGAAAGGATTTCGGCCTCGATGCACAGGGCTATGGCATCGTCACGTTGCACCGGCCCAGCAACGTGGACCGCAAGGAGACCCTTGCCCCGCTGGTCGATGCCCTGAAAACCGCTGCCGCGCGCGTTCCGTTGCTGTTCCCGCTGCATCCGCGGACCCGCAAGAACCTCGAAACCCATGGCCTGCTGGACGACTTCCTGTCGGCGCCCGGCGTGCATGTGAGCGAGCCGATCAATTACATCCGGTTCATGGGTCTTGTCCGCGAGGCCGCCCTGGTCATCACCGATTCCGGCGGCATCCAGGAAGAAACCACCTATCTCGACATCCCCTGCATCACGCTGCGCGAGAATACCGAACGGCCGATCACGGTGACGGAGGGCACGAACCGGCTCGCAAAGATTGCGGACCTGCCTGGTTTTGTCGAAGAGGTCCTGGAGGGCAACTGGCCCGCCGGGCGAAAACCCGAGTTGTGGGACGGGCAGACGGCAGGGCGTATCGTTGCGGACCTGAAGCGGCGGCTGGGTTAGAGAAATCTGGAGGGTTTGATGGGTTAACCCGGCAGACGTCCCGACATCGCAAAGATTTCGATATTGCTCCATTTCGGCCAGGTTCTGGCGCAGTGTTTCATTTCCCTGAAACGTCTGATGTTCTGAAAAAGGGCACGAGGATCGCGGACCGAGCCCGTCACCACACTATGCACTCCGGGAAGTCGTGAGGCATTGTCGGCAGACCACCACGGTCGAAGTACTCGGTCGTGAATGTCGATACTTTCTAGATCTGTAGATTGCATCAGGCTCTCAATAACAGGCGGTGTGAAATACCAACGATGATCAGATTGATAACACCACCAGTCTGCCCCGGCCTCAATACGACCACAGGATTGAAAATTGCCTGTTTCGACGAAGAGGTGGCCCCCGGGCTTCAATCGTTCTACGGCAGACCGAAGAACCTGAACAGGATTTTCTACATGCTCAATAACGTCCCACAAAGTCACCACATCGAAGAGTTCGGAGTCCGACAGACCTTCAGGCAGGCCTTTAACAAAGCGTGGGTTTCCGTCTGCAATTCGCTGAGCAGGTAGCGCAGGATCTATACAGGTCGCCGTCCAGCCATTTTGCGCGGCAACTTCACAAAATATTCCGTCGCCCCCTCCAAGATCGAGTAATGAACCAGGGCCTGACACCTTGGAAGTGACGTAGCCAAACTCAAGTTCAGCAATCTTCCGACGATTGTCGGAGCCAAAATATGTGCCCTCCCGTTCCGCCTCATATTCCTGCTCAAAATAGTCTTTGCTTGCGTCAGATGTTCGCGGTCGTGGCCATTGCCAGGCAAAATGGCACCCGTTACAAGCGAATACAGTGAATGGAACCGGCACATCGTCGTCATGGGATTCCACCAGAAGTTTCCGGAGATCGGATGTTCCACAATTCGGACACAGCTCTCCGTTTGCCAAAAATTCTGCTCTCACCATCATTCCTTTTTTCTGCGGCCCCAATTCTGAAAGAACCAAACTACTACCATATCTGAAGTCTCCCAGCGTCGAGAACTTGGAGCGCACGCCAGTTTTAAAAGATTGAGTGTCAGAGATTCACGCAGTTAGAAAGCCCTGGTGGCCTATAACTCCAGCGCACGCATCCATTCATCAAGATTATCCAACCGGACATCCCAACTGTTGTTGCGCGCGACCTCGCGCCGCTGATCGATAGTCCCGACCCCGCCATCCGAAATTGCACGAAGCAATGCTGACCGCCACGCGGCTGCGCCGGAAACAATATCGATAACGTCTCCAAAGGGTTGGATCGTCGCCAAACCTGTGCTGACCACCGGTTTTCCCACCGCCAGATATTCATGCATCTTCAGCGGATATCCGGCCTGCCACCAACCGCCCTCAAGTCGATAACACATGATATTGACGTCCATGTGTCCCATATAGGCAGGCACCTCAGGAAACGTCTTTGGTCCCAGCGGATACACATTCGGCATGCCGACCAGTTCCGACCAGGCCTCGGTCTCCGCCACATGACCCTCAAATTTACCGCAATTTCCGGGGCCCGCTTCGCCCACGAAAACGAAATTAAGATCCGGCGAGTTCCGAACGACCTCTACCATGCCGACAAGATCAAGCTTCTGGTTAATATGGCCCGCATATCCGATCCTCGGGGAGGGGATAGCGGCAAGGTCTGCAGGGCAAGGGGATTCCTGGGCGCTGACGAAATGATCGAAATCAACGCCGGTCGGCATTTCCTTACCGATTTCTGCCGCCCGCGGGGGCATGTAGTCGAACATGTTTGCCGAATAGGCGACGATCAGATCGGCACGATCGACAAGCTTGCGTTCCCATTCGGCAAGCAGCTCGTTCCAGCCGGGTGATAACGATAGCGCATCGTACGCGAAATAGACGATTCGGGAGGGCTGCAAGGCCTCGACGCTCGGCCAGAATTTCGGATGAAAGACAAAAGCGGTATATTCGTTTCCACGAGGCGATATTTTCCGGGCCGCATGACGCAAACGGGCCGTATGTCGCGCCAGGGCCCGCCCGCATCCATAATTTCGACCCCGGCCTGAAGGCTTCGATGCGTCCGGGCCTGTCTACCACAACGCCCCGGTCTTCCCGAAGCCCCCCCGTCAGACCCGCAGCACGCCAGGAAACACTGCCCCGTTCCCAGGTGGACAGGGGACCGGTGGAATAGATGGTCGGCCAGCCGCGCTCCGCGAGGCCGGAGGCTATTCGATGCCGGCTGGTCCAAGCATCGTCCCAACGATTGGGAGAATAAACAATTAGCGCAGGCAGTTTCTTATTTTGACGTCGCGTCCTCATTTTCTAGCGCCCTCTGCGCGAAAATTTGGCACTAACGGCACTCGCCACTAGGGACTCTGCCGTCGCATCAGTGCGTGAGCGACGGGCCATTAACAGGACCGAAGAAATATAAACAGCGCCGCCGGCGCCCGCCAGTCCGGCCAGGCTCAGAGCAAGAATCCACGGATCCTCCGAGACCGGCATCTGCGTCTCTAGGAACAGAACGGTGACCGACATCAGAAATGCGCCGATGACCGGGAGAAATGCGCCGATGACCGGGCGAATATTCAGCGACAGGGTAGCGAGAAAGCCGGTCCCGAGGAATCGCCGATTGAAGACAAACATAAGGACAACCACCGGAACGGATCCCGCCACCACGGCCCATGCGGCGCCAATCGTACCGTATGCCTGAACCGCCCAGATCATTGCCGGCGCCAAAACCACCAGGTTGGACGCCCCCATAATTGAGATCAGATAGGGACGCCCCAATGCCAGATACAGGGCACCGGTATTGGCAATCAATACGCGCAAACCGCCGTAAATGACCAAAACCTGCATCACCGGTATGGCAAGCAGCCATTTCTGACCCAGCATCAATGGAACGAAATATTCAGCGGTAAGCCCGATCCCGACGGTGACAGGCAGAGCGATCAGCACAATAATGGAAAGCGACATGTTGTATGCTTTTACCAGCTCCGACGGACGGTCCTGCAACTTCGAAAAACCCGGGAACAGGGCCCGGGAAATCGGCCACACCAATTCCGTTGTCGCCATGTTCGAAACTTCGTAGGCCATATTGTATATGCCGAGCGAAGACACGCCGCTGACACGGCCAATGACAAACGTATCCAGTCGCGTGTTGAAAAAGGTCAACAGACTGTTGATGACGACCCATTTGGAGAACCCGAACAGATCTGAAAATCCGGACAGGCTGAAACGCGGCCGGTGCGGAGCCATCAGATAACTCAGCATCAGTTTCGTTGACCGGTTTACCAGAATACCGGCGACGAGGGCCCAATAGTCCCGCCACAGATAGGCCGCCACGATTGTCACCACAAACTGGGCGACTCGCGCGATCATCAGGAACCGGAATTCCTTGTGCAGGTCCAGATTCTTGCGAAAATCTATAATCCGGACGCTCTGGCAGCCTTCAATCAGCGTCGCGGCGGAAAGCGCATACATCACGGATTCAATGCGGGCCTCATTGAAAAACGCCGACATATGTCCTGCAGTCGCAGCGATAAGCATGGCGACGATGACGCTCCGCAGGAATGTCAGCGTCCATACCGTGTCATAATGCCGTTGTTCGGCTTTCTGATCGCGTATCAGCGCGAGGTCGAAACCGAACTCCGCCCATATCTCAAGCACGGCGATAATCGACATCGCGAGCGCCACGACGCCGAAATCCGCCGGAAACAACAGACGGGCCAGGATCACCGTGCTGATCAGTCCGATCATCCGGTCGAACAATCTCACGGCAACCATCCAGGCTGCACCTTTCGCCATGCGCCCGCCGATATTTCCGTCAGCGTCAGTCATTCGGATTTGGCGGCGGCGGCAACATCGCGAAGCAACGTCGCAATTTCGCCATACTGCTCCGGCCGCGACAGCCCGGCCTTCACACCCTCGGGCAACAAAGGTATTTCGCCGTCCTGCATTTTGCGGTCGAGAAGAATTCTCAGATACGCGGCAATTTCAGAAGGGTCATTGAGGACGCGCCCGGCACCGCGTTCCCGCAGGAATCGCGCGGGGACACCGTCTTCATAACCGATTCCGATTACGGGACGCCGCGCAGCCAGATATTCAAAAAGCTTTCCGGGAACATTCCCGGCTTCAAGCGGGTTGTTCCATTGCAGTAAAAGCAGAACATCCGCGTGGTGCTGAAGAGCCAAAGCCTCGGCAAAAGGGACCCCGTCGTGCAACGTGACGATATCCTGCTGAGCTGTCTCATCGGCCATGGACTTCAACTGAGCGACATTGGGGCCATAAAAATCTACGGAAATTTTCAGGCGGTCGTCCCCAAGTAGCGCGAGCGCCCTGAAAAGGGGGGTGGGGTCACGGCGCTCGGGATAGATGATCCCGGTATACAGAATAGTCAGCTTGTCGCTTTTTACGGGTTCGACACCGGCAAACGCAACGACGTCTTCGGGATCAAACCCGTTATAGCAAACCCGGACCGGCTTGCCCCATCGGCCCCGATAATCTTCTGCCCATGGCTCGGAAACGGTGACGATGGCGTCGGCCCGGCGGGCACACCATTCTTCGATGCGGCACTCCAGGCATCGGCGGAAGCGGGGCATTTCATCGCCATAGGGATCTTCGAGCCACCGATCGCGATATTCGATGACGAGAGGCACACCGGCGCGGCGGGCGATAATCCTGCCGGCGATGAGTGTGGTGAACGGTGGCGCGCTGGCAAAGACGACGTCCGGCTGCCAGTCCCGGGTCACGGCGCGCGCCGATCTGAGTGCGGGCAAGAGCCAGCCTATCGCGCTGTCGGGGATATTGGTGATGTGCTGGTAGAACTGAAGAACCCGGCGAAGAAGTCCCGGCGAGGCATCGGCAGACGAAGGGGCGGCGTCGGCAGGACTGCCGCCAGGCTCCTGGCCCGAATCCCCAGACCCTGAATCTGCTGAACGGCCCTTAAGCCATACCCGGATTTTCTGCACCATCACCGGGAGCCAGTTGACATCCCACCCCCGGGAATAACGGATAATTTCGGCAGGGACCTCTACCGGATGATCCATCGCATAGGGTTGATCCTTGGCGCAGACAATGCGGATATCGTGCCCCTCTGAGACAAGATACTTCGCGAATTTACCCACACGAAGCGCGCCCATTGTGCTTCAGGGGGGGAAATACCAGGATACGATCAGTATTTTCATGAATGCCGGATCAGTTCTGATAGTGCGATTGTTAGTAATGTTTTTGATGTAATCGTTGAAAGTCCGAGGCAATTGTTAATGCCATCGGCATTCAGGCATTCTTAGGGTAACCGATAGCGTGATGAAAGCGGAAAGACAAACAAACCCCTCGCACAGAGAATCGATCACGATATACCGGTGAATCATGCGCGATATCGTTATCACCGTCATCGTATTCAGCGCCATCCCGCTTGTTTTCATGCGGCCATGGACGGGTATTATCCTGTTTTCATGGATTTCGTACATGAACCCCCATCGCCTCACCTATGGGTTTGCATTTGATTTCCAGTTTGCCCTGATCGCGGCCCTGGTCACCATTATTGCGTTTGCGGTCGGGCGTGAGGCAAAGAAGGTGCCGATGACGTCGATTACCGTCCTTTTGATAATATTTATTTTATGGACATCAATCACGACGATTACCGCACTGGCACCGGAAAACGCGACGCAACAGTACAGCAAGTTCCTCAAAATTCAGCTGATGACCTTTCTGACGCTCGCAATGTTTACGACCCGGGAACGGCTGAACTGGCTGATCATAATAATCGTTTTTTCGATCGGCTTTTATGGCGTTCGAGGCGGCGTATTCTCGATCATGACCGGCGGCAATTACCGGGTCTGGGGTCCGGTGGGCAGTTTCTTCGAAGACAACAACCAACTCGCCCTGACACTGATCATGACCCTGCCGCTGATGCATTACCTTCAGCTTATCTCGACCAATAAATGGGTCCGGCATATGCTCAGCGCGGTGATGCTTCTGACCCTTGGCGCGATCATCGGCACATATTCACGTGGGGCGTTGCTTGCGCTGACCGCCATGGGCGGCGTGCTTTGGCTGAAATCAAGCAAGAAGCTTCCCGTCGCCTTCGCCGCCGTCATTTGTATCGCCGGCGTGTTGTCGTTCATGCCCCAGAAATGGTTTGATCGCATGGATACGATCAACACCTACGAGGAGGACGAATCCGCATCAGGTCGTTTCGATGCCTGGCTGTTTGCCATAAACGTTGCGAATGACAAGGTTCTCGGCGGCGGATTCAAGGTCAACACCCGCGACGATCTGTGGCCCATATACAACCCGGAATCGCCCACAGTCAGGGCGCCGCACAGTATCTATTTCGAAGTTCTCGGAGAACACGGATATATCGGGCTGACCATATTCCTGGCTTTGTTATTCGCAGCGATGCTGACATCTTCTCGAACGGTGAAGCTGACAAAACATCGACCGGATTTGAAATGGGCGGGCGACCTGTCCAAGATGATGCAGGTGAGCCTGGTCGGCTATTGCGCCGCCGGTGCGTTCCTGAATCTGTCCACGTTCGATCTTTTCTATCACGTTCTCGCAATCATCGTGATCGCGAGACTATTGGCGATACAGGAACTCGCGAAGCCATACGTGGAAGCGACCGACGCGATCGATGCGGACGGAGCAGATGAAGCTTCTTCTCCCACTATCGCCAATAAGACCGGCGGCACGGGCCGGAATGCCGGAGCTCCGGGACAAAATCCCGTCCTCGGCGGCGCATCGGGCTACCTGATCAAGCGGCGATGAGGCAAACAGGGATAGACTGGGAATAAACCCGGTCAGACGATCCCGTTATATTCCTTGAACCATTCGACGAATTTCGGGACGCCGACATCAATTGACGTCGTGGGCTCAAACCCAAGGTCACGGCGAATGGCCTCGATATCGGCAAAGCTCTCTTTAACGTCCCCCATCTGCATGGGCTTCATGATCGTTTCGGCTTTCTTGCCAAGGCAGTCCTCAAGCACGCCTATCAGGCGCATCAGCGGTTCGGACTGGTGGTTGCCGATATTGTACACCCGGTGCGGCGGTCCCTGATCGGCGGCCGGGGCCTTGTCGTGGGCTGCGACGACGCCGGTCACGATATCATCGACATAGGTAAAATCCCGTTTCATATCGCCGTGATTGAATACCTCGATCGGTCGGTCATTCAGGATCGCGTCGGCGAAAAGATACAGGGCCATATCGGGCCGCCCCCACGGACCATAGACCGTGAAAAATCGCAGTCCGGTCTGTGGAAGACCATAGAGATGGGCGTACGAATAGCTCATATGCTCGTTCGCGCGCTTGGTCGCGGCATAGAGCGAAACGGGTGAATCCACCCGATCCTCGATCGCAAAGGGCAGTTTGGTGTTGCCGCCATAGACCGAACTGGAGCTCGCATAGACCAGATGGTCGAAATCCGGCTGATGCCGGCAAAGTTCCAGAATCGTCATATGCGCGACGAGATTGGCATCGACATAGTCGAAGGGATGCTCGATCGAGTGCCGCACACCGGCCTGGGCCGCAAGGTGAATTGTCCGGGTGACGCCGTCGATTGCTTTACGGGTTTCCTCATATGCCGACCTGTCCGACAGGTCCAACTTGTGAAATTTGAACCCCTTGTAAGCGCTCAGTCGATCAAGGCGCGCATTCTTCAGCGCGACGCTGTAATAGTCGTTGACGATATCAATTCCGACTACTTCGTCCCCGCGTTCCAGCAGGCGGGTAGCAGTGTGGTAACCGATAAAGCCGGCGACGCCGGTAACAAGCGTTTTCATAAATTGGCGTCCAGTTTAGTCACATTATGAAAGGGCGGCAGAGAGCGGGTTATTAACATACATGCCGGAAAAATATATACTTTTGTCTTTGCGGACTAAAACGGCTGGGGAATCCAAGTTTGTTTAGAAACAAGAGATTTTATGGAAAAACATGCGAGACATGCTGTTTTTCCCTGCTCGCGATGCTTTTTCTGGCCATCCCTGTGAAAGACAGCCTGTCACAGGAGCGGCGGGCAGGGTCAGCAAATACCGCGATCCAACCGATCTACAACCCGGAAACAAAAAGCTACTTCGAACTTCGGGTAGATCTGCCCAAGCCGCCAAACTGGAATACGGCGGTCCGTTTCGCCCGAACCAAGTTGTTCAAAGGGGTGCGCGGCAGGCTCGCCGTGGTCAAGGACCTGCAGACCCACAGTTTTCTGCAGGCGAATTTCGAAATTCGCGAAGAAGCCTGGATCGGTCTCCGGTATTTCTGCTCTTTTCGGAAGCTGGTGTGGGCAGACGGCACGGAACAGCCCCGGACCGCGTTCAAAATGTGGGCCAAAAAATGGTACCGGACCGATGTAAGGTGCGGCAAACAAAACATCCAGTACATGCCCATCTACTACCTTCCCAATGCGAAAGGCTTCCGATGGCAGGCATCAGGACCGGCAAAATACTTTGTCAGCTATTTCGTGGAATACCCTACAGGCGGCAGGGAGCCGCACAAGGCCCCGGCGAAGGAAGACCCGTCTGATAAGGCCGACGCACCTGATGGGGATCAGACCCGGCCTGCCGAACCGGAAGCGTCTCCCGAAACGACAGACGACAAACCGTCTACGGAATAACCGGCATTTCCGCGTCGCTCATCCAAGGGCAAACTTCGGTATGACTTTCTCGCCAAAAAGCTTCACCGACCGCTCTGCATCCTCGAACGACATATCGTTGAAATTCACCTGGAGCGATGCGTCGTCGAAGCCGCCGATGGCGGCATCATAAGCGCGAATCTGTTCGACCAGATCTTCGGGCGTGCCGACCCAGGCCGATCCTTTTTCCACCTGGCTCTCGAACGTTTCCCGATCAAGCGCCTCGATCATCTTGCCGTAGCCTTTGTAGTTATCCGATGCCGCCCCGTCGACCCAGTCCCGGGCGGAATCGACGAGCGCTTTCAGATACCGGTTCAGCGGCCCCCGGGCGATATGCGCCGCCTCGGCGGCATCTTCGTGACAATACATATGAAAGGCCAGCATGACCCGCCCGTCGCCCGCATGGCCCGCAGATTTCCAGGCTTCGCGATAGATACCGATCAGGTCCGCCATCTCCGAACTGCGTATCGGAATTGCCATGATGTAGTTTCCGATCCGCCCCGCCTTTTCAAACGATTCCGGCGTTGCAAACGCCGCGGTCCAGAATTTGGGCCGGGGTTTCTGCGTCGGACGCGGCAGTGACGTCACATCCCTGAACTGGTGAAATTCGCCGTCATCGGAAACGTTCTCGCCTGTCAGCAGCATATCGATCTGCTTCATGCCCTCATCAAAACGCGCAACGCTCTCATCCAGACTGATCCCGAAGCGGTCATACTCGTGTGGCAGGAAGGCGCGCGCGAAGCCGATCTCCGCCCGGCCGCCGGAGATCGCATCCAGCATGCCGATTTCGCCGGCGAGCTTTAGCGGATTGTTGAAAACGGGCAGGACCGCACCGGTTATAACCCGCGCTTTTTGCGTGCGTTGTGACAGGGCAGAGAGAAAAACGATCGGATTCGGACTGTAACCGCCATAAGGGTGGAAATAATGTTCGACTGTCCGGACGTGGGTAAAGCCGTACACATCGACATAATCGGTCAGCCGCAGGCATTCGTCGAAATACTGTGCGCCCGATTTCTGATCCGGTCCCACGCACGGAAAATACTGCAACCCGAATTCCATATCCCTCTCCTGTTATGTGCGGCCAGTGTATCGCTTACCGGCTCATTTCGCGCCCGGTCGTGTGCAACGCGACCGGGCCGCTTATTCCGTGTACAGATTATAATGTGTGCCATAAAATCTGCGCTCCACGCAATCGATGATACGAGATGCTGTTTGACAGATGAACTTACAGAAAAGATGCAGGCATTCGAACAGCGCCGGGTGGTCGGACATCTGATCCGGCTGTGTCAGCAACGCGCCGTAGATCTTTTTACAGAGGAAGTGGGTGCGGATGGTCCCAATCCAAGGCAATTTTCCGTGCTGATCAACGTCTTCCAGAATCCCGGCATGAGCCAGACAGCCCTGGTCGAAGCAAGCGGGATCGACCGCAGCACCCTTACGGAAGTCCTGAAACGGATGATCGACCGGGGCATGATATCCAAGCGCCGTGCGGCGGAAGATCAGCGGACAAACGCCCTTTTCCTGACCGATGAAGGCCGCGCCACGCTTGAAGCCTCCTTCGAAGATGTCGAACGGGTACAGGAACGTATCCTGAGCCCAATACCGGAAGCCGGACGAAACGATGCAATAGCGGTTCTGACAGCCCTGTCCGATCATCAGGATCCGCCGGACGAAACCAGATGAAAGCGACTGATTGATCATGGAAGTTCTATCACCGCCCTGAAATCGAATGTCAGGCCCGACCCGGAGACAGGCTTAAATTGATCCAAGATCGCATCGCACCAGGATTTTCAAATGCGTTTCTTATTTTATAGTTCCGTATTTCTGATCCTGTACGGATCTCTCTATCCGTTTGATTTTTCGCTCGACGCGCTGTCAGGCGAAGCCATCGAACGTTTCCTTTATAAATGGTCCCTGTTTTCCAGCCGCGGCGACGAACTGGGAAATATTGCACTCTTTGTCCCATATGGATTCCTGGGGATTCTCTCCCTGGGCAGTCGTCGAAATCTGACCCCGGCGATACTCGCGCTGACGGTGTTCGGGTTGATGCTGGCGGCGTGGCTTCAGGTACTGCAACTGATCATCCCCTCTCGCGACGCGGCCCTCGGCGATGTCGCTTGGAATTTTGCCGGCATCGCGGTCGGGATTCTGCTGGCCAGTCCGAGACGTGTCCGCGAATCGCTTCTGCAGCGATCCGTCGGACAGTCGCAATTGATTGCGGTCCTGTTTCTCGGGTGCTGGCTCATTGCCGAACTTGCCCCTTTTGTTCCGTCACTGGACCTCCAGTCGTTTAAGGACAGCATCAAGCCGCTTTGGCAGTCATCTTCGTTTTCCCTGCTTGCCCTGCTGAGGGACTCGGTGGCCTGGATCGTGATTGCATATATCACCATTCGATCCTTCTCTCCGGGCACGGCGTGGCCCCTTGTGGCACTGGCCATGTGCGGCACGCTCCTCGCCAAGATCGTGATTGTCGACAACGCTGTCACATCAGCAGACGTCCTGGCGATGCCGGTAGCGCTGATGGGAGCATTTACCCTCGGGAAACTGGGCGGCCGCCAACCCGTCACCCTTCTATGGCTGATCGCGGGTTACCTGATCGTCTCGGGACTATCACCCTTCAATATTCACAATGCGCAGGATTTCCACTGGATACCTTTTGCCGGCTCGCTCAGCGGATCAATGCTGCTCAATCTGAAAGCGCTTGCCGCCAAGGCATTTTTCATCGGCGCGATATTGTATGTCGCGACAGATTGCGGCTTTCCCTTGAAGCGGATTGCAGCCGGCCTGGCAGCGAGCCTGCTTGCGCTTGAGCTCGCTCAAATCTGGGTCGGCCGACATACGCCGGAAATAACCGACGCAATCCTTGTCGTCTTGATCGCAACGGCGTTTCATGCTCTTCGCATTGAAGAGAAGCAGCGTAACCCCGCAGACACCATCGTAAGACCAGCGGAGTCGCAACCCCGCGGAATAGAGAGAAGCAATGGTCCGCGATCGGGTCTGCTTGATCGTCGCTGGCTACGCCCGAGCGCCGGCGGGCTCGTGTCGCTGATCATCGCGACGATCGCGCTGACCGCTGCGATCTACGCCGTTCTCGGGATGCCGAAAATTCCATACAACGTACGGGAACTTTTCGGCGGGCAGGACTGGTGGCGGCTCATGTTCTTTTCCCTTGCCGTATTCTCTTTCGGTATCGGTGGCACAATCGCCGGCCATCGCGTCGCCCGGAGCAGGCTTCCGTGGCTTGCATTGCCCGGATACGCCATCTTCGCCTGCTTCATCACCTATCTGCTGCTGGCTGCCTGCGTAACGTCGGAAAGCCTGGCCGATATCGCGGGTTCTTCGAACACCTACTTCTTCGTTATAAACAAAGGGATCTGGGGTGATACCGGCGTGTGGCTCTATACGCTCATCGGTTCGCAAAGCCTGATTGCAGCTGTGGAGCGAATTGTCCGGTTCATCGCCCTGATGGGGCCCGTCTTCGTCTGGCTTGCTATCTTTTCAGCTGTTTACTTTCGGGTCACCGGCGCGCGCTTCGTCCGGCCCGCGGCACGGGTCCGGATAATGCTGTCGTCAATAATCGTCTATGCCCTGTCCGGAGCAATTTGGCTCGTCGCGTTTCGCCTCATCGCGTTCCGGTATTCGTCGACGGACAATCTGAACGAACTCATTCAGGGGAACGGAGTCTTTATCTATTTGCTCCTTATTCTGATCCTGCTTAACGTCATCGCGGTTGTTCATGCGACCTTTTCGCCGGGGCTGCGAAAGATTGTTTTCGCGACGCTGATCGTCGCCGCCTCCCTCCCGGCAGGTTGGTTGCTGTTCAGCAGCGGGCTGTCTGCACCGGTCGAAAAATACGGACTGACCTTTCGTGGCGCGGATTTTCTCCTTGGTCCCGACCGCCGCGAGATACTACCCCAAACTATCCTTATGATGCGCTGGGGTGTCATTCAGGTTGGTGCCGTCGCCGTTCTTGCATTTGGGATGCGTATCCTGCTCACCGGCCGCCGGTCGAAGGAGCCTCCCGTGTTTCCTGTTCAGGAATCCGTAAACAGAACCTGATGGCTGCCCGGGATCCAAACTCATGGTCCATAAAATTTGCCGGTTTATCGAAACACGTTTCCTCTGCTATGGTTCTCCTTAAGCGCGTATTTAAAAAAGAATGCGCTTGAAATAAATAATTTGCTTAGGGAGCAAACAATGACCAATCACATCGTGAAGGCCGCTGTATTTGCAGCGGCTGTCGGCGCGTTCTCAATGACCGCCGGTACCGCAGACGCACAGCTCAAGCGCATAACCATCGGCACAAACCCCCAGGGTTCGACCTACTTCCTTCTCGGCAGCGGGTTCGCAAAGCTCTTTCAGGAAAAACTGGGCATCCGCGCCAATGCTCAGCCGCATGCCGGCTCTTCCGTCTATCTGCCGCTGATGGATGTGGGCGAGATCACGCTCGGAATCAACTCCTCGCTCGATTCCGGCATGGCATGGAGCGCCACGCCACCTTACAAGGCGGCGACAAAGAAGGTCCGCTCGATCGCGCGCATCTGGGTCCTGCCCTATGCCTACATGGTCAAGGAAAGCTCCGGGATCAAGACGCTTGAAGACCTGAAGGGCAAAAGGGTTGTGATCAATTTCAAGACCAACGTCTCACTCGCCCAGGCGAACCGGACCATCCTTAGTTCTGCCGGCCTGACAGACGCTGACGTCACCCCGGTCGAATCCGGCGGTGTTGTCGCCAGCATCAGCATGGTTGTACAGGACCGCGTCGATGCCGCGCCTGTCGCCACAGGCATGCCGCAACTGCGCAAGGCGCATGCAACCGTGCCGGGCGGGTTACGCATCATTCCGGTCGGCCCCCTTGGCACCAATGAATTCATGGGCAAGGGAATGGCCGGCCTTTACACGGTCGAGGAAAAGAACAGCAAGCGCAAACCCTTTATCAAAGGCGACATCCGGGTGCCCGCCTTCGATTCCTATCTCAACGCCGGCACGCAGGTATCCGACGAAGATGCCTATGCGATGGCCAAGGCGATCTATGAAGGCTGGGCGGAGATGCAAAAGGATTACCCCCCGCTCCGCGGCGTGAAAAGGTCCGAGATTGCGCCTTCCAACAATCCGATCCCCTACCATCCGGGCGCGGTGAAGTACTTCAAGGAAGTCGGCATCTACACCGACGCGCACATGAAAAACGACATGATGCTGACCAAATAGGCAAAGTCGCAACACAACGGCAGACACGCAGGAGCACTACCGATGGAAAGACTTAACGGAACGCTTCTGCGTGTCTGCCTGACGGCGATGCCTGTGCTCGGCATTGCCTGGATCCTGGCGCTAACCGACTATTTTGGCGTCGCCCTGACCTTCCAGCAGGTCGTCGGCGTCATCCTGGGCATTGCGTGCGCTGCGGCGCTTTTACGCTATCCTTATTTCGAAAAGCCGGGACTGCTGGAATGCGTGCTGGCGCTCGCCGCATTCCTGTCCTGGTTCTGGATGGCTTACAATTTCGAGGACTGGATCGTCACCGCGCATCTGCGCACGCCCGACAAATGGGTGCCCGGCGTGATTGCCCTGGTGCTGATGATGGAGGGACTGCGCAAGTCGGCCGGCCGAATCATCGCCGTTCTGGTCTGGGTCCTGATCGCATACGCCTTCCTCGGCGATACTTTGCCCGGCGCCCTTGAAGCGTCGATCTTCCCGCCCACCAAGACCATTACCTATTTCTATCAGGACAATAACGGTGTCCCGGGGCTCGTCCTGCAGGTTATCGTGAACCTCGTCCTCGCCTTTATTCTTTTCGGCAAACTGATGGAAGTCAGTGGCGGCACTGCCTTTCTCACCGACCTCGCTATGGGCTGGATGGGTCACCGGCGCGGCGGACCGGCAAAAGTCGCCGTAATCGCGTCCAGCGCCTTCGGCACCATTTCGGGCTCCACCGTCGGCAACATCATGTCGACCGGTATCGTCACCATACCATTGATGAAAAAAACCGGCTTCAAGCCGGAATATGCCGGCGCGATTGAGGCTGTCGCCTCCAACGGAGGGCAGATCGCCCCGCCGGTGATGGGGGCGACCGCCTTTATCATCGCCGAGTTCCTGGAAATTCCATACCAGGACGTCGTCATTGCGGCGGCGATCCCCGCCTTTCTTTATTTCCTCGTCCTGTTCATGCAGGTTGATGCCATTGCCCGCCGGTTCCGGCTGAGCGGACTGCCCAAAGCGGAACTACCTATCATTATCGACGTGCTGAAGGTGGGCTGGATATTCATCCTCCCGATAGCCATCCTGATGTACTTCCTGTTCTGGCTCGGCTATCCGCCGGGTGTCGGGGCATTGTATTCAGCAGCAAGCATGGTCGTGCTGATGATCATACGCGATCGCCGGTTTCCCAGGATGGAACACTGGAAGAACTTCTTCCTCGGCAGCGGCGAGATACTCGTTCCGCTGGTCCTGATTGGCGGCGCGGCCGGGATCATCCTGGGCGTTATGAACTCGACGGGACTCGCGTTCCAGCTCAGCCTGATCCTGGCGCATCTCGGTGAGGAATACGGAATTCTGGTGATGCTGCTGATGACATCCTTCATCTGCATCGTTCTCGGCATGGGGATGCCGACCGCGACCGTCTATATCGTCCTCGTATCGGTGATCGGCCCGGCCCTCATCAAGATGGGGCTGGTGCCGCTCGGCGCACATCTGTTCCTGTTCTATTTCGGCCTGATCAGCATGCTGACCCCGCCGGTCGCCATCGCGTCCATGGTCGCCGCGGAAATGGCCGGCGCCGATATGTGGAAGACAGGTTTCGTCGGCGTCCAGCTGGCGGCCACCGCATACCTGTTGCCGTACCTGTGGGCATTTAATCCCGCCCTTATTCTGGATGGCACTACGGTGGCCATCATATTCGTCATCACGACATGCCTGTCCGCGGGGATGTTGCTCGCCCATACGGTGACCGTGCTCGGCTCGGGCAAATTCACGGGGTGGCTGGCGGCGATAGGTATGTATATCGCCTGTGTGGCCGTCGGGTCGTCGACGATCTGGCTCGGCCCGGAATCGCCGCTGACGCTGGTTGTCGCAGCGGCCGGGCTCGGGGTCGTTTACCTCGTCACCCGACGGGTGAAGGTGATCGGGACCGCGCCGGCGGAATAGGCATCCGGGGATTGACTCGCCCCGGTCGGCGGGGCATGTCGGAGTCATGGAAGATCAGAACAACCTGAATGCCGACCTGTCGGCGCGGGCCGTTATGCACGCCACCGAGATGGACTGGCAGCAAAGCCCGTCCCCCAGCGTCTGGCGGAAACGGTTTTACCGTGACGGGCCTGCCGAAGCGGGGATCGTCACCTCTGTCGTGCGCTACGATGCCGGCAGTGAATTCCCGACCCACCATCATCCGGACGGGGAGGAGATTTTCGTGCTCGACGGGGTGTTTTCGGACGAGCATGGCGATTATCCGGCAGGCACCTATCTCCTGAACCCTGACGGCACGTCCCACGCACCGTTTTCGAGGGACGGCTGTACGCTGTTCGTCAAGCTTCGCCAGTATGCCGGAGAGGGCCGGGCGCAGGTCGAAATGAACACAAATGCTCTCCACTGGCAGGCCCGCACCGAAAACGGCATCTGGCAGATACCGCTCTACCGGCAGGGCGGCTACCGTGACTGGACAATGCTGCTCAAACTCGACCCGGGCGCGGAGAGCCCGCAACACAGCCACCCCAACGGCGAAGAGGTCTTCGTGATCGAGGGCGAATTCAGCGATGAATTCGGGACCTATCCCGCCGGCACGTGGACCCGCAGCCCGCCCGGATCGTCCCATGCCATCCGGTCCGAAAACGGTGCTATCCTGTATGTACGTTTTGGCGGCATGGAGGCTTTTACATGACCACGATTATCCATCACGACGCGGTCGAGCGCGAAACATTCCCCGGCGGTGCGACCTATCAGACGCTGGTCGGCGACGATGCAGGCTCAACGCCGGTCCGCTGCGGCATCCAGACGTCGCCCCCCGGCTACGCGACGCCGAACCATGCCCATCCCTATGTGGAGATCGTGACGGTTCTTGAAGGCACGGGAGAGGCCTGGATCGATGGGGAGGCGGACGGGATCGAGATCGGCCCCGGCATGACGATGGTATTTCCGGCAAACACCGCGCACGGGTTCCGGGTGACCGGCGATGCGGCGCTTGTCACCTACGGCATTCACTCATCGCCCGACCGGATCGTCGAGATCCGGGACTAATCGGACATCACGTCAGCGGCGCTTTTGTTCTCCCCGACCCGATGAAGCGGACGGCCTGAGTCCGTAATCGCGACAATGACCATGATCTCGTCGGCGCGCGGCGCGTCGGCGAGGGATACTTCCATCGCGTCGAAATGCGAAAACGTCCAGACGTCTTCCTTGTGATGCAACGGGCAGTCGATTGTCGTTCCCGGACCGCCGATTTTTTTCGCGGACGGGATGATGGATGGCGCCGGCCCGACCGCCGCGCGCAGCGGTTTGCCCATGGTCGGGTGCATACAGGCGGCGGCATGTTCCTTTTCGCCGTTTTCACCAACGATGGCCGCCTTCCCGAAGCTTTCAACCTCGTCTGCGCCGATGCCCAGCGCCGCCATCGCCTTCCGGCCCAGAAGATCGCCAAGCTCGGCTCCGGCGGCCTCCAGTTCGGGCAGGTCCTGCGAATAGCGCCCCGCATAGGGATTTGCGATCACCGCGACTGCGGCGCATTGCCGGGTGGGCGGGTCGATCTTCTGGCCGATTTCCGTCCGTGTTTCCTGAACGATGGTGACGATTTTCCTGATCGATATCCCGGACATCTCATTCCCCTGCGTTGGCGCGTCGATGACGATTATGACATGATTTGGCGGAACGTCATCCCGGACGTTCAGGAACACCCGGAGACTGAGCGGCGTGATCGCGAAATGTCTCCGAACACCGATCCGATGATCAGAGGAATCTAGAATGACCGATAAGAAATCTGCCGCCTTCGATCCACTTGAACTGCCGACCGTGCAAAGAAATCCCTATCCGCCGCCATACGACACCGTTCTGGACGGCCGCGTGCGCCGGACCATCGGCGATCCGCGCGGCCTGACGGCCTTTGGCGTGAATCTCGCCGAGATGGCGCCGGGATCGGTATCGTCACTACGCCACTGGCACTCCGCGGAAGACGAATTCATCTACATCACCGAAGGCACGCCGACCCTGGTGACCGATGCGGGCGAAGAGGTCCTGCGACCGGGCATGTGCGCCTGCTTCCCGGCGAATTCCGGTGACGGCCACCGTCTCGAGAACCGGTCGGAGGCAATCGTCCGCTATATCGAGGTCGGTAACCGTTCGGAGAGCGAAGAGGTTCATTATCCCGATAGCGACATGATCATGGAAAAAACGGCAGACGGCACGCGGTCGTTCCGGCATTTCGACGGCACACCTTATTGAGTGATTCCGAAACACAGGCGTCATGATCCGCGGCGTCCTTGAACGGGTAGCCGGCCTGGGAACGTGGCTGATGGCAAGCGCCTTCGTGATCGGCTATCTGATCCCGCCACTCGCAGCCGCCTGCCGCCACATTATGCTCCCCGCGATCCTCGTCATCCTGACGATCGCGATGCTGCGGCTGGATGTGGCGCGGCTTCGCGCCTACATCCGCCGTCCCGGCGCGATGGCGCTGATCATTCTGGCCAATTTGGTCGCCGCCCCGGTCATGATGTGGCTGTTGCTGATCCCGGTCGGTATTCCCGACGAACTGCGGCAGGGCATGGTTCTGCTCGCCGCCGCCCCGATGGTGAGTTCCGCAATCGCCTTTGCAACCATTCTTGAACTCGATTCCGCGCTGGCAGTCGCCGTGATGGTCGCCACCTACGCCATCGTACCGCTGACCCTGCCCGCCCTGTCGCTCTGGCTGCTCGATCTTGATCTTGGCGTCGGGTTCCTCGAACTGTTCAGCCGTCTGTTTGCGACGATTGCGGTCCCGGCATGCATCGCTTTCGCGATTCGGCGCTGGGTCTGCAGTCCCGCAACGATGGCAAAGAATGCCCGGGCGCTCGACGGCGGCAGCGTTCTGTTCGTGATGATTTTCGGCTTCGGAATCATCCACGGGCTGCCAGCCTTTGTCGCCGCGCAGCCGGGCTACGTCACGCTGGTCCTCGCAACCTCCTTTGCGGCGAATATCGGGCTGCAGGTTTTCGGCGCGGCCCTTTTTCTCTGGATGGGCCGCCGGGAAGCACTTACCGTAGGTCTGGTTACCGGCAATACAAATCTGGGACTGATGATGGTGACCCTGGCAGACCGCGCGCCGCCGGAACTTCTGGTGTGCTTCGTGCTCGGACAGATTCCGATGTATTTCCTGCCGGTGGTCGCCCTGCCGGTATACCGCCGGTTAATGCGCGCATGATCCTGTTGAACGCACTCGAACTGGTGGCGCGGCGTACCACATGGGTGCTGGCGGCCGGCGTATTCCTGGGGATCGCCTGGCAACCCCTGGCCAATTTTTTCGCGCCGTGGCTCGAAGCGTTTGTCGTCATGAACCTGTCGCTGTCGATGATGCGGATCGAACCGGCGGCATTGCAGAACTATCTCCGCCGCCCGGTGCTGATCGCTGCCATCTTTGTCTTTTCAATGACGATAGCGCCGCTGATCCTGTGGGGCCTTGCCGCCGGCGCCGGGATAGATGGGCCAATCGGGGCGGGCATGGTGTTCCACGCGCTGGCGACGCCGATCATGTCGGGTTCCGCGCTGTGTATCCTTTTCGGGCTCGACGCGGCCCTCGCGCTGATTGTGACCGTGCTGTCCTATGCACTGGTGCCGTTTACGCTGCCGCCGCTGGCGCTCTGGCTGCTGGGGATCGAACTGGACGTGACGGTCCTCGAACTGATGTGGCGGCTTGGGCGGATCGTCGGCGCGAGTTTTCTGATCGCGTTTGTCGCGCGCCGTCTGCTCGGCCCGGACTTCCTGAAAGCCCAGGCGTCGCGCATGGACGGGATTATGGTTTTCGGCATGGTCGGGGTCGCGGTCTCCCTGATGTCCGGCCTGCCGGAGTTCGCGGCGGCCAAACCCGCTTTCACCGCAATCGTCACCGCGACGACATTTGCGGTAAATATCGGCCTGCAGATCGCCGCCACGCTTCTGTTCTGGCAGATCGGCCGCAGGGCTGCGCTGACTGTCGGCCTGATCACCGGCAACACGAACACGGCACTGGTACTGGCCGCCCTTGGCGAGAACGCGCCTTATGATCTTCTGGTCTATTTCGTGGTCGGCCAGTTTCCGATCTATATCCTGCCGCTGGTAGCGGTACCGATTTACCGGCGGATCGCGAACGGCGCATAAAAAACGGCGGTCCCGGAAAGGACCGCCGTTTTTTTGTTTTCCTGAAGTTCGCCCTATTCGGCGGCAACCGCCATCTGACCCTGTTCCACGGCAATCTTGCGATCGATCATCGCCCGTGCCGCGATAGAACCGGCATCCTGAATGGTGTCGATGGTCGGCTTGTCGTCCCAGTTTTCCTGCTGTTTGTTGAAGACTTCCCAATCCTGATGGAAGGCCGTGAAGATCTGCTTGTATTGCATTTCGGTCATCTCCGGCGTGATCGGCTTTCCCTGGACCTGATAGGCATTCGACCAGAAATAATGGGTCGTATTCTCGGTTTCCGGAGTCACGAAATTGAGATTGTGGAAACCGAAACCGCCTTCGGGGACATCGCGCTCGATATCGGTGAAGCCGAAGTCCTGACCTTCCGCCGCGCCCGGCGCTGCGCCCGTGAACAGGCGCACGGCGCCCGGCATCTGGAATTCGATGATCTGCCAGCGATCGACGATGTCGTCCTCGGTCCAGCCGCCCATCTTCTGATAGGTCGGCGCCGGGGGCTGGCCGACGGTCCAGCGCGCGACCGTGACGGAATCGTCGTCTTTCAGCGTACGGATACGGGCCGCCTCGGCGACGGCCGCATTGCCGATGGTCGAACGATGCACGAAGCCCAGATGGGACAGATCAAGCAGATTGTCGATGATCAGCTTGTAGTCAGCCTTGACGTAGAAATAGGTCCCCTTGTCGCCCCAATCGTCCGCGGTTTTCCAGGGATAGGGTACGATCAGGTCTTCGTCGGCAAGGGCAGGATCGCCCATCCAGATCCACATCCAGTTGTATTTTTCGACGATCGGATATTTCTGGACCTGCGCTCCCGGCGGGATCGTGGTCTGACCGGGCACATGCACGCATTTGCCATCCGCGTCGAAACGCAGGCCGTGATAGTAGCATTCCATCTGATCGCCGATCAGATTGGCCTTCGACAATGGCATCCGGCGATGGCAGCAGCGATCCTCGAAAACGATCGGCGTGCCGTCCTCCTTACGCCAGAAGACCAGGTTTTCATTGCAGATGGTGCGCGCCATCGGCGTCCGGGTGACTTCCTCCGGCTGGGCGCAGACGTACCAGGTATTTTTCAGAAACATGCGGTTTCTCCCGTGTTCGACGACCTTTGCGGCCATCGTGAAATTCTCGTTACCGGGGTATTTTATGGGGTTTCCATGGGGAAATGCAAATTCATCTTCAGGCCGCGCTTGCCGGGGCCGCGCGGGGTTTCTATAGAATAGGGACCGAACTGACCGACACACGGAGACCCCCATGGAAAATCGTGCCTTTTACCCCGAGAAAATGCAGCCGCCGGCCGGGCCCTATGCCCATGGCGTGGAAATTCCCGAAGATGCGAAGATCACCTATACCGCCGGGCAGATCGGCGTGGATTTCGACGGCAATATCCCCGACGATTTCGAATCCCAGGCGCGCAATGCGTGGAACAACTGCATCGCGATTCTCGAACATAACCGCCTGCGTATCAGCGACGTGGTCAAGATCACCCACTTCCTGACCGATCCCGCAAACATCCCCGCCTATAACGCGATCCGCGAGGAATACCTCGGCGAGAACCGCCCCGCATCGACCCTTCTGGTGGTCGCGGGGCTCGCCGCGCCCAACCTGCTGTTCGAGGTGGAGATGATCGCCGCATCGACCCGGAAGGGTTAGCCCGCCTCGTTCAGGATGGTGTCCGCCACTTTCTCCGCCATCATGATGGTCGGAATATTCGTGTTGGCCCGGGGCACGCAGGGCATGATCGACGTGTCGCAGACGCGAAGTCCCTCGACACCGTAGACCCGCGCGGACGAATCGGTCACGGCATCGGGATCGTCGGCGGCCCCCATGCGACACGTGCAGGACGCATGCCAGTGGCCGGTGACGGTCGTGCGTATCCAGTCGGCAATGGTGTCATCGTCCTGCAGCAACTCGGCCAGCGTCGGCCCTTCGAGAATAACGTTGTTGATGAAACCGCGGCGCACCGGACCGCCGAGATCCATCAGCTGCGCCGCGATCCAGGTCTTGATCCGGTTCGAATTGTTGAATTCGCCCACTTTCCGCACCCGTTCTGAATACGCCGCCGGGAAAACGTCGTGCACCGCGCCGGTCACCGCCGGGTTTTCATGCAGCTTTGCCAGCAGGCGGGTCGCTTTGACCAGCCGCACCAGATCGCGCTCGTCCGAGCACATGTTGAAATCGACATTGGGTTCGACCGCGGGGTCCGCGGAATTCAGCGTCACCTCCCCGGTGGAATACGACTTGTTGATCCACACCATGACGGCGCCGATACGGTCGCCGAGCGCATGCCATACCGATTTGTTCGTCGGCACGATGAACATGTCGTTCTCGCCGCAGCCTTCGACGCCGGACGAAAACCGCATCGCCGCAATCATCTGTCGGCGCATGCCCTTGGGCAGACGGGCATCCGGTTTCATGTAGGACGCCATCGAGACGCCGGGATGTTCCATCAGGTTCTGGCCGACACCCCGCCGGTCGGCAACGATATCGATGCCCAGATGCGAAAGCTGCGCCGCCGGGCCGATTCCCGACCGCATCAGGATCGCCGGGGAATGCGTGGCACCGCCCGAGACGATCACCTCTTTCGCCCGGATCGTGCGCTCACCTTCGGGACGCTTGACGCGGAGACCGGAAATCGTCCGGCCATCGAAAATCAGTTGCTGGACTTCCGCCCGGTCGAGAATGTCGAGATTGGGCCGGGCGCGGACCTCCATCGTCAGGTAGGCGACATTCGCCGATACACGCTTGTCGTCGATATTCGAAATCGTGATCGGAAAATAGCCGTCGGCGAAATCGGCATTCATGTCTTCAAGATAGGCGAAGCCCTCGTCATCGGCGGCCTGCATGATCGCTTTCGTGTAGCCGGGCCAGATATCGGGGAACAGGCGCCGGATTCCGATGGGCCCGTCCTTGCCATGGAACGGCCCGTCGAAATCGCGGTCCGATTCGAGTTTCAGGAAAAACGGCAGGACATCGTCCCACCCCCAGCCCGCGGCACCCCGATCGGCCCATTCGTTGTAGTCCAGCGGGCTGCCGCGGTTCGCCATCATACCGTTGATGGACGAGCCGCCACCCATGACGCGGCCCTGCTGATAGAGCTTGTCCGGCCGGTTGTCGGGCCGGTTTCCCGGGCGCGGCGGAACCGTGACGCGCAGCTTGCTCCAGATGAAACGCAGATCGTTATAGGCAACGCCCGCAAATCCGTCCTGCAGCTGTTCTGGCAGATTGTCGGGCGCATAATCGGTACCGGCTTCGACCAGCAGAACCCTGTTCGACGACCGCGCACTCAGGCGTCCCGCGAGCACGCAGCCGGCCGACCCGCCGCCGACGATGACGTAGTCATATACCGTATCGTTCATCGGGGACCGTATTGCCGGCTTGTCATCTCAAAACCGCCCGCGCATAATACGGCCTTCCATCGGGGGGAGCCGCCATCAGCGGCTGAGAGGTTCGAAAATCGAACGACCCCTGGAACCTGCACCGGATAATGCCGGCGAAGGGACGGTGAGCTCGATGACTTATCCATACGTTAAATTTCCATATTTTAAGCACCACAGAGCCAGCTGGGGTGATTTGTTACCGGCGTCATCGCCGGTCGCGAAGACCTATTCTGTGTGTTCAATGCTGCGCCGCAAAGCAAAAAACCGTCAGCGCGCAGCCCGGGAGGAGATCAGCATGAAATATACGATTGGCATTTTTACCCTCGGGGCCGCAGCACTTGCGGCGGCTTCCCTCGCAACGCCGGCCCATGCAACGGTGGGCAGCTGCACGGATCCCGTCACCTTCGGCACAACGATATCGTCGACGGGACGGTATTCCACGCTTGCAGACAAGTGGCGCACCATGACCATCGAGTTCGCCAAGATGATCAACGAAAGAGGCGGGATAGACCTGAAGGACTGTGGCAAGAAGCTGCCGTTGAAGTTCATCATCTATGACGACCAGAGCGTCCCGGCGACCGCGGTCAGCCTGTATGAGCGCATGGCGACGGTCGACAAGGTCGATTTCTTCGTCGGGCCGGACTGGTCCGCGATGGGCTTTCCGGTGCCGCCGGTCGCTGAAAAGCATAAAATTCCGATGGTGATGGCCAACGTCGCCGCGCCGCCGATCTTCAAGCGCGGCCTGAAATACATGTGGGGCACGCCGATGCCGACCGTGCCCAACTGGTCGACGCGCTATTTCGACATGCTGTCAAAACAGACCCCGCGCCCCCGGACGATCTATTTCGTCACCCAGGATAACCCGGTGACAAAGGCGATATCCACGTTCTGGTCAAAGAAGGCCGAAGAGCTGGGGTACAAGGTTCTTGGCGATGAACTGTTCTCGGCCGAACTGAAGGACTTCACCTCGCTGGTGCTCAAACTGCGTATCCGCAAACCGGATATCATTTACATATCGGCTTATGACAGCCCGTCGGTCCCTCTGATCCAGCAAATGCGCCGGCTCAAAATAAAGGCGAAGGACGTGCATCACGCGATTCTTTCGGGTTCGCTGCTCAAACAGGTCGGTGACGACCTCGCCGGCCTGACCGGGGAAATTCCCTGGTACCCGGGCGTGAAGGGACCGTTCAGCGATTTCGCGGAGGAACTCGTCAAGCGCGCCGACGTTGATATGTTCGACTACCCCTGGACGATGTCGCGCATTTCCGCCTACCTGATCATGGTTCAGGCGCTGGAACGGGCAGGCGCGGTCGACCGCGAAAAAGTGCGGGCAGCGTTGTTCAAGGGCACGTTCGATTCACCGACCGGACAGATCGAGTTCAACGAAGACGGTTACGCCCACAGGAACGGCGCCTTCACGCTGCAGATACAGAATGGCGCGCCGGTGATCGTCTGGCCGCCGGAGATCGCAACCGGGAAATACGTCTACCCGTCGCCCAGCTGGCAGTAAGCCGCACATGATCGACGTATTTCGTCCGGCGTTCGCGGCCTGACGGCCATGGACGCGTCCATCATCATCCAGATCGCGCTGGGCGGCATTCTGCTCGGCGGGCTGTACGCCATGGTCGCCTTCGGGCTTTCGCTGATCTATGGCGTCGCCCGCATTCTGAACTTCGCCCACGGCACGTTATTGGCTGTGGGCGGCGTCGCCGCGAGCGCCATATTTACGGCGACCGCGTGGAATCCGCTGCTGATCATGGTGCTGCTGCTGCCGGTCCTCGGCGTATTCGGCTACGTGTTTTACGACAAGCTGCTTCAGCCCCTCACCAGAAGAAGCCATTTCGAATACACGGTCGGATCGGTTCTGGTCACCGTCGGCGCGCTGCTGATCCTGTCCGACGTCGCCGCCTGGATGGCCGGCCCGGCGCCCCGGAATATCCCCCTCCGGTTCGAGGCCATGGAGTTCGGCGACGTCATTGTATCGACAACACAAGCCTGGATCCTGGGCGGGATTATCGTCTTCACGACTGCCCTGCATTTTTACATCAAAAAGAGCTGGTTCGGACGCGCAATGCGGGCGGTCACCCAGGACCATACGGGCGCCGCGATCTGCGGCGTTAAAGCCGATCGTGTGCATGCGCTTACCTTCGCCCTCGGATCCGGCATCGTCGCCATTGCCGCCGTGCTTTATGCGATGTTGTTTCCGGTCGATCCCTATATGGGATTTTCGCTGACGGTTAAGGCCTTCACCATCATCATTCTGGGCGGGATCGGCAATCTGGTCGGCGCGCTGGCGGCGGGTATTTTCCTCGGGCTCGCCGAGGGCTTCACGTCGTTCTTCTGGGCGACACAATGGGCGCCGGCGATTTCGATCGTATTGCTTTTGGTGATTCTGGTGATCTTCCCGCAGGGCTTCGGGCGGCGCAGGTCATCATGAGCAACTATCGCTACTGGCTCGGCGGCGCCTTCGTCCTCTCCGCTCTTGCACTGGTCCCGACTTCGGGCAGCGCCTATACGACAACGCTGCTGTTCACGATGCTTATCTCCTACGCCCTCGCCCAGAGCTGGGACTGGGTCGGCGGCGAGGCCGGCTATATCAACCTCGCGCATTTTGCCTTCTACGGCATCGGCGCGTATGCGTTCTGCCTGTCGCTTCTGAACGGTATTCCGATCGCGCTCTGCTTTGTCATTGCCCTGGTCGTAACCTCGGTCATCGCCCTTGTTGTCAGCTTCCCGCTGTTTCGCCTGCGCGGCGACTACTTCGCCTTTGCGACGCTGGCGATATTGCCGCTCGCCGAACTGCTTGCCTTCAATTTCGATTTTACCGGCGGCGCCGACGGCGTCGTCCTGCCACCGGAATACGTGCTGTTCGAGGCTTATTACATCGCAATCGGGCTTGTCGGACTGACCGCCGTCGCCACCATCTGGCTGATACGGACCCGCTTCGGCTATGCGCTCAAAGCCATCCGCAATGACGAAGAGGCGGCAGAGATATGCGGTATCAGAATATTCCCGGCGAAGTCCCGCGTGCTGATTCTGTCGGCGGGTTTTGCGTCTCTCGCGGGCGCGCTGCAGGGATGGCAGCTCTCCTATATCGATCCGACGACCGTGTTCGGGCTCGATGTCGCGCTGATCCCGATCGCGATGGCGCTGCTCGGCGGGTCCGGCCTGTTATGGGGTGCCGTGGTCGGCGTGATCATTCTGTCGCTGTTCAACCAGTTGCTGATCGTCAGTCTGCCGATCCTGCAAACCGCCATATTCGGGCTGCTGCTGCTTCTGATCGGCCGCTTCATGCCAGGCGGACTGCTGCGCAGCGGCGCAATACGCAACAACAGGTGGATCGGCTTTCTGGGCCAGGAACATGACCGGTTCGTCAAAGTCACCGCAGGGCCGCCGGCGACAGACGGCCTGCCCCTGCCGAAACAGTCGGCGGCGGCGGGGCAGCCGGTCCTCCGATGCCGCAATCTTACCATGGCGTTTGGCGGCAATGTCGCGGTCGACAACATCGACCTGACGATCAATGCCGGCGAGATCGTTGGCCTTGTCGGCACGAACGGGTCGGGAAAGACGACGTTATTCAACTGCATCTCGAAGGTGTTCGAACCGAAATCGGGAGAGATTATCTTCCTTGGCGACGACCTTGCCGGCGTCCGCCGGGACGATGCGTCCAGGCTGGGGATCGGACGGACGTTCCAGATACCGCGGCCGTTCTCCGACCTGACCGTCGCCGAGAATATCGCGATGCCCCTGATGTATCGCGGACAGGGGTCCGCGACGCTCCCCGATGCTCTCGGCCTCGCGAGACGGTTTGCCGAATATGCCGGTCTGACGGACCACCTGTCCGCCCGCGCCGATTCGCTGAACCTGCAACAGAAAAAAGCGCTTGAACTCGCCCGCGCCCTGGCCTGCAAACCGAAGCTTTTGCTGGTCGACGAGGTCGCATCGGGCCTGACCCCGGTCGAGATACGCCGCTTCGTCGATCACATCCGCGAACTGCGCGATGAGTACGGGATCACGATCATCTGGGTTGAACACATCTTTTCGGCGTTGGCCGAGGTGGTGGACCGCGTGATCGTGCTGGAGCAGGGCGCGATCATCGCCGACGGCCCGCTGGATGAAGTGGTCCGGGACGAGCGCGTGCTGCGCACCTATCTCGGCTCCGCCGCACCGGAAGGCGCATGATGCTGTCGATCGAAAGCCTTGCCGTCGATCACGGAAAAATCCGGGCGGTGTGGGACCTGTCGCTGCGCGTCGACAAGGGCGCGCGCGTCGGTCTGCTGGGTGCGAACGGGGCCGGAAAATCGACGACACTCGGCGCCATACTCGGCATATATCCGCCGGCCGCGGGCGATATCCGCTATGACGGGCAGTCGATCCTCGGGAATTCGCCGTCCCGGAACGTCGAAGCCGGGATCGCGCTGGTCCCGGAAGGCCGGCGGCTGTTCGGCGAGATGACGGTACGGGAAAATCTGGAAATGGGCGCCTATACAAAGACCACCCGCGCGCGGGTGGCGGAGAATACCGACCATGCCTTTGCCATATTCCCGATCCTGAAACAGAAGCGTAACGACATGGCCGGCACGTTGTCGGGCGGACAGCAACAAATGCTGGCAATCTGCCGGGCGCTGATGTCATCGCCGGGACTGCTGCTTCTGGACGAGCCGTTCCTGGGCGTCGCACCGATTCTGGTGGACGAGGTGATGGAAGCGCTGCGCCGGATAGCCGATGATGGCGTCACCATGCTATTGGTCGAACAGAACATTCACCGGGCGCTCGACTTTGTCGAACATGCCTATGTGATCGAGAACGGACGCTCGGTAATGGACGGGGCGAAAGACGCGCTCTTGAATGATCCCGGGTTTTCGAACAAGTTCCTAGGCTTGGAATAATCCTGGATAACCCCCGCACGAATGAACGGAGAATAAAATGGGAAGACTTGACGGAAAGGTAGCCATCGTAACCGGTGGCGGACGCGGTATCGGCGTCGAATATGCGAAAGTTCTGGCGGCCGAGGGGGCGAAGGTGGCCGTTACAGACATCGTCGATACAGAGACGACCGTGAACATCATCAAGCAGGCGGGTGGCGAGGCCATCGGCATTCACTGCGATGTGACGGATCCGGAAAATATCAGGGCCATGGTTGCCGAAACGGTGGACACATATGGGCGGCTCGATATCCTGGTCAATAATGCGGCGCTGTTTGCCGACCTTAAACAGGGCTCTTTCCTTGATATCGACGAAGCCGAATGGGACCGCGTGATGCAGATCAATACGCGGGGCGTGTTCAGCTGCACCAAGGCGGCCGTACCGGAAATGAAGAAGAACGGCTACGGCAAGATCATCAATATCGCGTCGGGCACCGTCTTCAAGGGTACGCCGATGCTGCTGCACTATGTGAGCTCGAAGGGCGCGCAGATTGCGTTTACCCGGGCGCTTGCCCGCGAGGTCGGTGATGACGGCATCACCGTGAACTGTATCGCGCCGGGCCTGACCATGAGCGAGAAAGTGATCGGCGACGAACAGTGGACCGCCGTAAAGGACGGCAATACCGCTTCCCGCGCCATCAAGCGCGAACAGGTCCCGGAAGATCTGATCGGCGCACTTGTTTTCTTCTCGTCGCCTGACTCCGATTTCATCACCGGCCAGACCCTGGTGGTCGACGGCGGCTCGGCGATGCACTGACGCATCGGACGAAACGTGTTTGCAAAGGCGGTCCATATCGGGGCCGCCTTTTTCTTTTACGCTATAGGGATTCGTAATGGCTGCGGGTTAGTGAACGACCGTCAGTGTGGGGGAAGGCGGGCGGCGGCGCATGAAGGGAAACAGCACCAGTCCCGCAAAAAAGCCGCCAGCATGGGCTTCCCAGCTGACATTCCCGTCGCTGAGCACGGCGTAGCCGATATTCACAACCATCATCACCAGAATATACTGCGCAATATCCTTGACCGTGGCCTTTGAATAACCGTCACGGCCGCGAATCATCACATACGCGCCGGCACCCAGAAGCCCGAACACCGCGCCTGAAGCGCCGACCAGTATCTGGCTCTCGCCCCAGTTCAGCAGCGCATGGGTCAAGGCGCCGATCGTGCCGGTTGCAATGAAGAAGACAACGAACCGCTTTCGCTGCAGATGCGGATAAATCTGCGGCGACAGCACGACGATCCATGTCGCGTTGGATAACAGATGCAGCCAACCGCCGTGAACGAAGACCGACGTCATCGCGCCATATATCCAGATCAGATTCAGATCGCCGCCGCGGAAAAGATCGAAGCCCAGGAAAAAGAGCAGATAGAAATCGAACTCCGGAGGCAGGATCGCGCGGATAGCCTGGAGCACGATAAGGACCACCAGGAGCCGGATCACGGTCGGTGAAAGAGAAAATTGGGAATTATCCATCGCTACCCTGCAAGTGGCATCGGAAACGCGCGTTGGCAAGGAAATTAGTCCGGCGCGGATAACGATACATTAAAGCACCAGCAACAGAAGAAACGGCAGGGTTACGAATGAAACGGCCGTCGACACGACAACCATCCCCGCGACCTCCGCCGGCTGGCGATTGAATTTCTCCGCGAAAAGGTAGCTTGAAACCGCAACGGGCATGGCGCTCTGAAGTATCACGACGGCCCGGGCAGCACCGGTAAGACCGAACAGATCGGCGATGACGAACCCGACGGCCACCCCCATCGCCAGGCGAAAAACCCCCATGAAAGCGCTGCGCGCCATGCCGCCGACTCGAAGCTGTAACAGGGAAAAGCCGAGCGCAACGAGCTGCGCCGGAATAACAATGCCGCCCAGCAGGTTGACCGTATTGAATATCCATTCGGGCATCCGCAGACCCGTGAGCTGCATCACCACCGCAATCGTCACGGCGTAGAGAACCGGGATCCGCAGAATCCCGCGCAGGGTGACTTTTCCCTCTGCAATGGCGGCGCCGACGGTAAAGGATCCTATTGTGCCAAAAGCGAAATAGACAATGGCAAGCGCGAGGCCTGGATCGCCAAACGCGAAATAGGAGACCGGCAATCCCATGCTGCCCGTCAGCGGAAACATCAACGCGGGCAGATAGGATGCCGTTTCCAGCCTGAGCGCCCGTATCAGCAGAAATCCCGCCAGCGTGAAAGACGCATAACAGGCGAGGCTCGCCAGGGCGATTTCCGCCATCGCGGTGCGGTCAAGGGTGACCTTCTGGAAAGTGGCGACGATCAGGCAGGGCACGCCGATGTTGTATACCAGCGATGTGATCAGTCCGGTATCGAAGGGCGAGCCGATTTTCGCCCACAGTACCCCGAAGGCGACGCAGATAAATACCGGAACGACGATCGCACTGAGCTGGCTGATAATTTCCATCTACATTATCCGCTACAGAACGATCAGCATCAAAAGCGGCAGGGTAGCGAGAGAGATCGTCGTCGATATCAGGATCATGCTCGCCGTATCCGCCGTGTTCCGGTTGAAACGCTGCGCAAACATGTAGTTGTGGACTGCAACGGGCATCGCGGACTGGATCATCAGGACGCCCCGCGCCGCACCTTCGAGACCGAGCAGGGTGGCGATGCCGTAACCGACCGAAAACCCGGCGAGGAGCTTGATGACGCAGACGACGATAATGCGCCCGGCCCCTTCCGCCTTCATTTTCGAAATCGCAACGCCGAGCGAGATGAGCATGAGCGGAATGGCGAGCCCGCCCATCAGCGCCGTCGTATTGGCAAGCCAGGCCGGCGGCGAAATTCCCGTGGACATGAAGACAAGGGCCACCGCGACGGCGTATATCAGAGGGTTGTTATAGAAAACATCGGCGGCAATCCGCCCTGCATAGATGCTCCATCCGGCGGTAAAACTGAACACCGACGAGAGGACGAAGATACAGATGCCAAGCGCCAGGCCTTCGGGGCCGAAGGCGAACAGGCACAACGGCAGGCCCATATTCCCGGTGTTGGACGACGTGAAAACCGGCAGAAACGTATGCGCGGGCAGGCGCATGAAGGTAATCGTGATCAGTCCGACGGCGAGAAAACAGCCAAGTACCAGCGCATAGGCGCCTGCCATATGGGCAAAGGCGTCGGGGCTGACCTTCAGCTTGGTCAATGCTGAAAATGCCAGACACGGCATCCCGATATTCAGGGCCAGGGCGCCCACCATCCGCGTATCGAACGCCCTGCCTGTCCGCCCCCAGACAAAGCCGATACCGGCGCAAACGAAGACCGGCGCAATGACGGACAGGATTTTCAGGATCAAATCGGAACCGCCACGAAGCTGGTTATTGTGAAGCCGGTCATATGGTTGTCAGGGGACATGGTGGAGAAACGTCCCCTGTGTGGGAGAAATTCTACTCCGCGGCGATTTTCGAGACGCCTGGATCGAGATGGCGGAGCCTTGGAGCGACTTCCTCCATAAACCGTGTCATGGAGCGCGCGCGCTTTTCGCGCGTCGCCCAGTCCTTGCCTGTTACGATCAGGAAGGTGCCGAATCCGCCGGCGGCATGATAAAACTCCTCGATCCGGGCGGCGACGGATTCCGGATCGCCCAGAATGTACATCCCGGCGTCTGCCAGCACGTCGATGGCACCCTCGTTATTCGGCACGTCGAGATTGAAGACGTTCTTCAGCATTTTCAGAAAACCACGTTCCGCCTGAACGCTGATTTCATGGGTGACGGCGGGACGCATGTCCTCGATCGCTTCTTCATAGGAATCGGCGACGTATACGATGCGGGATGCCGTGATGTTTCTGCGGGCGCCTGAAATACCTACCGACTGTGCATGCTGCTCATACATATCGGCCTTGGGTTTGAGTCTTTCCGCGGATTCAAGGAACGCCGACAACAGGGTATAACCGCGCTCCGCCGACATCCGGATCGTCGATCCTGAATCGGTCGCCGTCGCCATGGGCAACGCGGATCCCGACAAAGGCTTCGGCAATGAAACGACGCCTTTGCCCTTCCAGTGGTCTCCATCCCAGTCGAAGATCTCGTCACTGCCCCAGCATTTCAGAATGAATTCGAGCGATTCATCGAGCCGGGCATGCCGGTCGTCGAAGCTCAGGCCGCGTTCCTCGCAAAACAGGGGTGAGGGGAACCCCGATCCAAAGCCGAAGATGAAGCGGCCCTTGCCCAGAAGATGCTCCGTCACGGCGGCCTGGACGGCGACATCCAGCGGGTGGTGAAGATGCAGCAGGCGAACGGCCGCTCCCATACGGATATTCCTGGTCAGCCCGGCGGCCTTGGCCATCAGAAGTTCGGGCATCGGAATGGTGTCTACCCGGTTGATATAGGGCGGCTCGCCATGGTGTTCGCTGATATACGCATCCCGGAATCCCAGCTGATCGGCGAGGACGATCTCGTAGATGTCTTCGTCATACGTCTGCGCCGCCGTGGTGTGCGGGCGAAACCCGTTTGAAAATATGCCGAATTCCATCAATGATCCTTTCAACGAACGTCCCGCTACATTACTGACTGATCACGGCAGCCGCAATTGTCCCGTCACGAAACCGGCTCCAATGCGCCAGAGGTGACCGGGAACTAGTCCGCCTCGCCCGCCAACGCGCCGAGGTCGTTCATATCTTCGATCATCCGGCGCCAGCGTTCTTCGCCAAAACGCGCCGTCAGCGCTGCCTGGGCTTCGTGCCATACCGGTGTCGCCCGCTCAATCGCGGACTGGCCCTCAGCGGTCAGGCGGACCACGCGTTCGCGCCGGTCCGCGCCAGCGGATATTTCCACGTAACCCTGTTCGGCGAGGACTTTCAGATTTCGCGTCAGGGTCGTCCGGTCGAGGGCAAGGTGTTCGGCAAGCCGCGTTACCGACGCAGGCCCCATCAGCGCCACGGCCCCCAGCATCGTAAACGCCGTCGCCTTGATCCCGCTGGGCGCCATGATGTCGTCGTAGAACTGCGTCACCGCACGGGAGGCGCGACGGACGTTAAAACACGTGCAGTGCCACGCAACCCGCACCTGGGTCGGCTTTTGAAGGGTTTTTTGATCGGTCATATAAGTGTATATACACTTCAATTGGCGAATCGACAATCCGGCCCCGGACACTCGCATTTTGGGGTAAGGCGCGCTACATCCACTCCATGACTGAAAACGGCGGCGGAAAATCGGGAAAACCATTCTGGGTCTGGCTGCTTGTCGGGTCGGTCGCCGTGGCGGGGCTGCTTTACCTGTTGAGCTGGCAATTCCCGGGTGTGCTCTCCGACGGCAATGCCCAGCCTTACCTGGCGCATCACGTCATTTTGCTCGTTGTGCTTGCCAGCGCCCTGATGGCCGGCCGGGAGACCGGTGCCGGCGCAATGCTGCGGCACGCGGCCATCTGGATCGCGATCGGCGCGGTGGCGGTTCTCGCCTACAGCTACCGCTCGGATTTCCGGAATATGGGAAATCGCATCGTCGGCGAACTCCGGCCCGACATGGGCCTCGTGACGGGAGAAGGCGATGTTGCCATCCGTCGCAGCGGCGACGGGCATTTCCGGCTGACCGCGAACGTAGAGGGAAAACCGGTCAGGTTTCTGGTCGATACGGGCGCCAGCCTTGTCGCGCTCAGCCCCGCCGACGCCCGCGCGATCGGCTTCGATACCGAAAAGCTGCGATACGGATTACCCATCCAGACGGCGAATGGCAGCACCTGGTCGGCTGGTGTATCCTTGGCGGAAATATCGGTAGGCCCGATCCGCGCGCGAAACGTGAAAGCGGCCGTCAGCCGGGAAGGTCTGACGGAATCGCTTCTCGGCCTTACATTTCTGAACAGGCTGTCGGGCTACGAAGTCCGCGGCGATACGATGATTCTGAAACCCTGATTGATACGAAAGAATACGCTCACAATGGTAAAGCTCGACAAAATCTATACGCGTGGCGGCGATGGCGGCGAAACATCCCTGGGCGACGGCAGCAGGGTCGCCAAATATTCACTGCGCGTTCATGCCCAGGGGGACATAGACGAGACCAATGCAGCGATCGGGCTGGCGCGACGCTTTTCCGATCCGGCGAATGCGGATGCCGTGCTGTCGCGTATTCAGAATGACCTGTTCGATCTCGGCGCGGACATCACCCGCCCGGGCAATGACCACACCGACGGCAGCCTCCGAATTCAGCCGGCCCAGGTCGAACGCCTGGAAGCGGAAATCGATGCAGCGAACGAAAATCTCCAACCGCTCCGTTCTTTCGTGCTCCGCGGCGGAACGGACTTTGCCGCGTCACTGCATCTGGCCTGCACGGTATGCCGGCGGGCAGAGCGAAACCTGTCCGCACTTGCCGCAGAGGAGCCGATAAACCCGCATGGTCTTAAATACCTGAACCGGCTGTCGGACCTTCTCTTCGTGATGGCCCGCGCCGCCAATGACGGCGGTGCCGCAGACGTCCTCTGGAAACCGGGCCAGAACACCTGAAAGATCGGGAGTACCAACACCCATCCATTTGGTGTAAATACGTTTTATGGGTATGGCACGATTCAATAATTTCCTTCGTCGGGGAGCGCTCTCGCTCTTTGTCCTGCTGATTGCAGCCCCTGCAGTCCACGCATCCGCGCAAAAAGGGATCGAAGCTTTCAAGCGCGGCAAATACGACGAAGCGGTGAAGTACCTCCAGCCCGCCGCAGAGGCCGGGGATGCGGGGGCGATGTATGTACTGGGCCAGATGTATGCGTCCGGTCGCGGGATCGCGAAAGACGAAAAAGCGGCAACAGAATTGTTCCTCAAAGCGGCCAATCTCGGAGACGCCAACGCGCAGCAGAGCCTGGGATCGGCCCTGATGCTGGGCGAAGGCATCGAGCAGGATATGGTGGAAGCCCTGAAATGGTTCATCATTTCAGGGCGTTCAGGCAACCAGGAAGCCATCACCTACGCCCAGAAAGTCGGCCGGTTCATGTCGCGGGAGATGCAGCGCGAGGCCCGCCAGAAAGCGCTGGAATGGCAGAAGGCGAATGCGCCGGAAAGCCCCGACACCAAACAGTGATCAGGCCGGCGCCCGTTGCGCCTTTGCCGTCATCCCGACCCTGCCCGCGTGATCCAGCGCCCATAGGTCGACACCTTGGCCGTCTGCCGTCGGCGCGCCGCCAAGGGTAAAATCACCGTCATCGTAAATCGGCCGACCGGACCGGAAAGAGAACGCGCCGACCGCGAAATCCGGCGAACCGGCTGCCACCATATCGAGCATAAGCCGCGCAATCAGCGTTCCCTGAACCAGAAGGCCGGGATAGCCCTTTTCCCGCACGTAATCGCGGTCGTAGTGAATGCGATGGCTGTTGAACGTCACCGCGGAATGGCGAAACATCAGCACTGCATCCGGCGTGATCGTCCGCGACCAGATCGGTTCGGCGGGAAGTGGAGCGGGTTCGGAAGCCCCGCGCTGCCCGTCGCCGCTGGGCGATTGTTCCCGTACCGTTGCCGCGCGGTAGAGAATGTCATTCTGTTCGACCACCGCAATTCCCTCGCCATTCGAAACACGATGCTCGATCAGACCGAGGATGAACGGGCCGGTCCGGCCCTCCTTCAGATCGAAAGAAATCACTTCCGATTCCTTCCGGATTTTATCGCCTATCCGAAGCGGGCGGCGAAAATCAAACCGGGCGCCGCCGAACAACTTGTTCGGATAACCGGCCGCCGCCGGCAGCAGGCCTTCGTCCTTGGCCAGTCCGTCATCGCCGAGCCGCGACGGCGGCAGTTTGGCCGTGCAGAACAGTCCGTGCCAGAGAGGCGGCACCGCATCGCCCGGTCCCGGGTGCGGGTCTTCGTGACCGAAAGCCGCCATCAGCCCGGCGATCGGGGCCGCGCTGATCACATCGTCGGCGACAACCATCCTTCCCTCAGCGTCTTTCAGGCTCGTCGGTATATCTGTCATCGTCATCGCCAGGTTACGGAACCAACCAGGCAGATCCTGTGCCTGAAGGACACCAGTATATCGACGCGGGGGATGCTGGCAAAAGCGTACTTCCGCCATCGGCGAAAGGCTTCAGGCCGGCAGACTCACGCGACCAGCACCCCGAGCTCCAGCGCCTCCTCCCGCGCGGAGTCCGGAAACAACCCCATCGCATTGGTCTGGTGCAGAAACCCCAGCTTCTTGTAAAAACCTTCCTTGCCGGGCACCGTGGTCAGATAGACCTTCTGCACCGGCAGGCGGCGCAAAAGGTCCTGCATCATCCGCCGCCCGATGCCCATCCCCTGGAACCCCGGGTCGATGGCAACATCGAGAACGGTAGCATAGAACACGCCGTCGGATGTTGTCCGCGCCGCGCCCACCAACCGACCGTCCACCCAGGCGAAGCAGCACAGATAGCTGTTGGCGAAGGCGCGTTTGGCCTCGGCCGCTGTGCGCACGGCGAGCGGTGCGCGGGCATAAATATCGGCAAGGAGATTCCAGTCGACACCATCGCGGGTGAACGTCACCTTCGCGTAGGTGCTGTGATAAAATTCCTGATCCAGTCTGTGGTCTGTCAACGCGCCCATGATTTTCTCCTTTCAGGGTGTTAGGGCTTTCAGAATTCCGGGCATAAAAAAACCGCCTCGCGGGGTCCCGCGGGCGGATTGGCCTGTGACAAAGAAGGATTGGGCTAAACTATCCGGATCCCTCCAAGACGCACACGACCATCCGCCCGCCCGGCCTTGACAAGGCGGGCGACCGTAGCAATTCGCTGAAGGGCAATCGTGTAGGTCATGGGGGGCAGCTTATAGGCCTGTGTGAATTCACGATCAAGCGCAAAACCGGCAATCGGCAATTCCGGCGTCTTTACTTATAAGGGTCCGCCGCATCACGCAGACCGTCGCCGAGGAAATTGAAGGCGAGGATCACGACGATCACCGGCACGACCGGCAGCATCAGCCAGGGATACAGCGCAACGACGTTGATGTTCTGCGCTTCGGCCAGCAACACCCCCCAACTGGTGATCGGCGGGCGCAGACCGAGGCCGAGGAACGACAGCGCCGTTTCGCCGAGAATCATTGCCGGGATCGAGAGCGTCGCCGACGCGATCAGGTGGCTCATGAAGCTTGGCATCATATGACGCCATATAATCCGACTCGGTTTCGCCCCCATCAGGCGCGCCGCGGATACGAAATCCTCTTCGCGGATCGCAAGCAGTTTCGACCGCACGGCTCGCGCCAAACCGGTCCAGTCGATCAAACCCAGAATAATCGTGATCCCGAAATAGATGACAATCGGGCTCCACGTAACGGGCAGCGCCGCAGACAACGCCATCCACAAGGGCAGTTCAGGGAACGACCGGATTACCTCGATCACGCGCTGAATGACGTTATCCACCCAGCCGCCGTAATAGCCTGCCAGCCCGCCGAAAAACATGCCAAGCGCAAAGCTTATGGTGATCCCGATCAGGCCGACGGTCAGTGAAATGCGGGTGCCGATGACGATGCGCGAAAACATATCGCGCCCCAGCCGGTCCGTGCCGAGCAGGAACATTGTGCCGTTTTCAGGCGGGCAGACCAGATGGAACCGCATGGGGATCAGGCCCCAGAAATTATAGCTGTCGCCGAGACAGAAAAACCTGATCGAATTCACGCTGGATGTGTCCTCGGCATACTCCCGCTTCAGGTTCTCCATGTTCAGCGTGTATTTCAGGCCATAGGTAAAGGGCGCCTTCAGGCTGCCATCATGGAAGATATTGATGGATTGCGGCGGCGCATAGATATGATCGGTGTGCCGGGTATTCATGTTGTAGGGCGCGATAAATTCGCTGACCAGCACGCTGAAATAAATCAAAGCCAGTATGGCGCCCGACCAGACGGCAAGTTTATGACGTTTGAACCGTATCCACATGATACGCCATTGAGACGCCATGTAGATGCGTTCCTGCTCCGGCGTCAGCGCCTCGGCAACATGCGGATCGAACGGCGCGTCCGATACCCAGTGTTCCAGCGTCTCGCTGCTCTTGGACGGAGAACTCATCGGGTCGCGCCCCCGCCAAGACGGATGCGCGGATCAAGTATCGCCAGCAGAATGTCGGAAATGAAAACGCCGATGACCGTCAGCAGGGACAGGAACATCAGGAACGCGCCGGCAAGATACATGTCCTGGCTCTGAAGCGCGCGCAGGAGCATCGGCCCCGTTGTCGGCAGGGACAAGACGACGGATACGATGACCGAACCGGACACTACCTGCGGCAGCAGGTTGCCGATATCGGCGATAAACGGATTCAGGGACATCCGCAGCGGATACTTGATCAGCAGCTTGCGCGGCGACATTCCCTTGGCGCGGCCGGTCGTCACGTATTGACGTTGCAGCTCGTCCAGCAGGTTCGCCCGCAGCCGCCGAATCATGCCCGCTGTGCCCGATGTGCCGATCACAATGACCGGCACCCAAAGATGCTCCAGCACCGACAGGAATTTCGCCCAGCTCCATGGCTGGCCGATAAACTGGTCGTCCATCAGTCCGCCGACCGACGTGCCGAACCAGCGATTGGCGAGATACAGCATGACCAGCGCGAGCAGGAAATTCGGTGTCGCGAGCCCGAGAAAGCCGAGAAAAGACAATCCGTAATCGCCCCAGGAATACTGGTGTGTCGCCGAATAGACGCCTATCGGAAACGAGACCGCCCAGGTGAACATGATGGTGCTTACCGATACGATAAAGCTCAGCCACAACCGGTCTCCGACAACCTCGGACACCGGCTGGTTGTGCTCGAACGAGAAGCCGAAATCGCCCTGAAGCATTCCGAACAGCCAGACGAGGTATTGCTGCCACCAGGGTTTGTCGAGTCCGTACTGTTCGCGGAGAAAGGCGATTTTTGCCTCATCGACCGCTTCTCCCTGGCTCTGAAGTTCGTTGATGTAGCTGGTCAGATAATCGCCGGGCGGCAGCTGGATAATCACGAACACGATCAGGCTGATCGCCAGCAGGGTCGGGATCATGATGAAAAGGCGGTGAACGAGGTATCTCAGCATTTTTACATTCCGCCTATTGCTCTGGCTTGCGGCGTTCGGCGTTGTCGAACCAGAATGTATCCGGCATATAGATTCCGAAATGAGATCCCGGATTCCAGTTGAAAACTCCTTTTTCGGGCACGTTCCGGAGGTCGGAATTAACGACGACGGGCTGCGGCACGGCGGAAACAATTCCGATCGAATACACCTGGTCGGCGTTTATTTCCAGCATCCGGCGCCAGATATCCCGGCGTTCCTGGCGCGTTCGGGCATAAGCCCAGGCCCTGTTAAGCGTTAAAAGCTCCAAAGCGTGTTCGTCCGTCGGCGGTTTGCCGGCGCGTCCCCGGCTCTGGAAATACTGGCCCCATTGCGGCCACTGGAGCTGAAGCTGGTCCGTCGGCGAAAATTCATCCGGAATCGTATCGGCGTTGGGAATACCGAACTCATGCCCCGACCAGATCGACACCAGGGTCTCTCCCGCGAATATGCGGTTCCGGAAGACTTCCCGCTGCGACGGCCGGGTGAACAGCTTGATCCCGGCATCCAGCCAGGAATCATGGATCAGTTCGAGCACGTCGGTCTGTTCGGTATCCTCACCCGCGGTCTCCACGATAATTTCCATCGGCCGGCCATCGGGTAACAACCGGATTCCCCGCGAGTCGCGCTCTTTCAGCCCCATTGCGTCGAGTTTCGCGTTCGCCGCCTTCAGGTCGAACTGCGCCCAGGCGTCGAGATACTCTTTTTTGAACAACGGGCTACCCGGCAACACCGTGTTCTGGCCCTTGGTCGCCAGCCCGTAATAGATCACCTGATTGATCTCGTGGCGGTTTATCGCCATCGAAAGTGCGCGCCGGTATTCGACGTTCTGAAACAAGGCTCGCCAGACCGGATCCTTCGCGTTGAGATTCGGGAACAAGGCGAGGTGCGAGCCTTTGGCGGTCTGCCACAGACGAATTTTGAAGTTCTCGCGCTTTTCGGCCTCTTTGAGGAATGTGTAGTCGCTGAAGGCCAGGCCGCGCGCCTGCAGGTCGCTCTCTCCGGCACCGGTCTTCAGGGGTATCACGCCGGCGGCGGCCACCCCCATTGCAACCTGATCGGTATAGGGCAACTGGCGACCGTTCTGATCGACCCGATGAAAATACGGGTTGCGGTCGAACAGGAACCGTTGCGACGGCGGTTTCGTCTTCAAGACCCAGGGCTGGAGGGTCGGCAGATCCGGATTATCGTTTTTATACTGATTGTCCTGGCGGTTATGCAGCGCGGCCCAACTGCGACGGCCGGATTTCTTGACCATCTCGGCAAGCTTTTCGCCGTCTGCGTAGCGCTTGTGGAACTTTTTCAGATAATGCGCAGGCCGATAGATATAGAGCGGCGTGGCCGATGCCAGGGCCGGAAGGAAATGGGGGTTTGGAGAGTTCCAGGAATACCGCAAAGTATAGGCATCGATAAATTCGACACGCGGGACCTCCCCCGCAACGACCAGCTGCTTCGCCGGACCGAGTGGCGAAAGCTCGCGCTCGTTCACGACATCTTCCCACCAGTACCGGAAATCCTCGGTCGTGAAGGGGTGACCGTCCGACCAGCGATGACCCTTCCGTAAATGCAGCGTGAAGACCCTGCCGAGTTCGACATCCACCCGTTCGAGGATATCAGGCTGGATATTGAACTCCGTATCGTAGGTCACGAGGCGCGCATACCCGTAAACGACCATGATCCGCGTATCCTTGGAACGGCCGAAAACCACGCGCATTGTGCCGCCGTGCAGGCCGGGCGTTTTGACATTCACGACCCTGGGCTGTGACGGCAACCGCTGAGCGACAGGCGGCAATTCGCCCTTCGCTACTTTTTCAGCAAGGACAGGGGAGTCAATAAAAGCTTTCTCGCTGCCGAAAGCCGACGTTGCGGACAGGGCGAGTGCCGCAGCCAGTACGGATGTCCTGAAGGCGATCATGCGACAAGCGCCTTCAAATCGGCGTTCGGATCGGCCCGGACGAAATGCTCCTCGTCGAGGTCCACCAGTGTCATCTCCCGGCTGTCCGCGATGGTAAACGGTTCAGGCCAGGCGGACGGGATTGAGGCCTTGCCTTCCATCAGGGCAGACAGATCAAGCCGTGAATCCGGATCGGGTTCAGGCACCGCGGAAAGCAGGGCGCGCGTATAGGGATGAACCGGCGCGCGGAACAGCACATCGCGCGGCGCCGTTTCCACAAGGCGGCCGGCGCACATAACGGCAATACGGTCTGCGATATAATCGACGACAGCGAGATTGTGGGAGATGAAAAGATAGGTCAGTCCCAGATCTTTCTGGAGATCCTTCATCAGGTTGAGAATCTGTGCCTGTACCGAAACGTCGAGCGCTGAGACGGGTTCGTCGCATAACAGCAGTTCCGGCTTCAATGCCAGGGCGCGCGCAATGCCGATGCGCTGACGCTGCCCCCCCGAAAAGGAATGCGGATAGCGATTGAGATAGCGGGGATCGAGACCGACAAGCGCCATCAGTTCCTGCACCATCTCGGCCCGGTACTCCCTGTCGCCGATCTGATGGATCAAAAGCGGCTCCGAGATAATGTCGAACACCGTCATCCGGGGGTTCAGCGATGAGAACGGATCCTGGAACATGAACTGTATCTTCCGCCGGTAGGGCAGCAGTTCCTTCTCATCCAGCTGGACCATATCGACAATCCGGCCGCGGTCGTTGAACAGGACCTCGCCCGAATCCGGCGTCAGAGCGCGCATGATCATCTTCGACAGGGTCGTCTTGCCGCAGCCGGATTCGCCCACCAGACCGAGACATTCACCCTGTCGTACAAAGAAGCTGACATCGTCCACCGCCAGCACTTTCTGCGCATCGCCGCCGGCAAACAGCCCGCCCTTGCGGAGTTCATAGGACTTGGTCAGACCGTTTACCTGAAGCAACGGCGTTTCGAGGCTGACCGGTTCCTCGGCGCGTTCCGCCAGCAGGTGACCCGTGCGATGTTCGATTTCACGCAGCGGGATAAGGCGTTCGCCCGGCTTCATGTTGAACCGCGGCACCGCGCGAAGGAGGGCGCGGAGATAATCGTGTCCGGGGGCGCGATAGATATCGTTCAGCGTACCCCGCTCCAGTACGCCGCCGTGATACATCACCACGATTTCGTCGGCGACATTCGCCACCACACCCAGATCATGGGTGATCATCAGGACCGCCATCTGCAGATCCGACTGCAGATCGTTCAGCAATTTCAGAATCTGCGCCTGAATGGTGACGTCGAGCGCGGTTGTCGGCTCGTCCGCGACCAGCAGCGCCGGACGGCAGACAAGCGCCATTGCGATCATCGCGCGCTGACGCAGCCCGCCGGACAGTTCAAACGGATAGGTGCGCAAGGCCCGTTGCGGGTCGGGGAAACCCACCAGCTGCAGCATTTCCGCCGTCAGTTCCATCCCCTCGGCCTTGGTGACCTCGCGATGCAGAAACAATGCCTCCGAAATCTGGTCGCCCACCGTGTGCACGGGAGACAGCGAGGTCATCGGTTCCTGAAAGATGATTGAAATCCGTCCGCCACGGATCGCACGCATCCTTTCGCCCTCCGGATCGAGGGTCAGCAGGTCGGTGGACGACCCGTCTCGAGGGTCATGGAAAATCACCTCTCCGCCGGTGACTTTTGCCGATTTCGGCAGAATGCCCATTATCGTCTGGGACACCACGGATTTGCCGGAGCCGGATTCACCGACCAACGCCACGGTTTTCCCGGCGGGTACGCGAAAACTGACGCCGTTTACGGCGCGAACGACACCTTCGGTCGCATGGAATTCGACCTTCACGTCGTTGACGTTTAAGAGATCCGGCATGGGGATCCGTTGCCTGACGTGAATAACCCGGTTTTTACGCCCAGAACTTCTATGTTTCCGCGCGTCGTTGGTGAAAGGTCTACGCCTTTCCTGCTAGCAGCGTCTACTGCGAGGGCAACAATATCTGCGAACCCGGTCAAAGTCGATTCGATCCGAACCGTCGCCGAGGGGCTTTTGACGACAAGCTGCATCCAGCCTTTCAGGCCATCGCGGCGGGTTGAAAAATAGCGAAGCTGAACATCGCGTATCTCTGACCACGCGATCGCCTTCCTGAACGGCCCGGAGACCGATATTCCGGTTTCGTCGCATTCGACAGCCCCGAGATGCCGCATCATCGTATTGAAGCCATAGGCCGCGAACAAAAATGCACCCGTCGCCAAAATCCAGAAAACCGCGCCAGCCACCTCGACACTGAAAAGCGGTAACGTTGTCAGCAGAACGCCACCACCGGCCCGGGCATAATCGGCTGCCAGCGACCGGAAGGTATGACGGTACGAGACGGGCGCCGTCATGTCGGCACCGAAAAGAGATCCACGGCAGACCGCCATCTAACAGCCGGATGCGCCGCGGTGAAGCTGCCGAATTTCCCGATGAACGCCCAGCAGCCGTCGTCATGCGCCAGATGATGGGACAGAATACCCGTCGCTTCGCCAGGATCGGCGGCTCCCGTGCGTTTGGCGGCCAGATGATCGACCGCGACGGAGAGCACAGCTTCGTCGCCGGAATATGCCCGGGCGCCGGCCCAGTCGATGATATCGACATGGGTGTTCACGACAGTCAGCTGCGTGGATACATCAACCCGCGCGCGTGCCTTGAACGTGCTCAATCCGTGAAAGCCGAGACCGGGCAGAAGGTTTGCGACTGCGGGGTCTATCCGGTTCCAGGGCGGGACCATAACATTCAGCCAGGCCTCTCCGAACAGATCGAGCATACGCCCCCGTCCATCGGACACTTCGCGCACGATTTCCCAGAGTACCCGATCCGCGCCGAGCTCGGCTTTCTTGTCGCCTGCCGGGCGATGATTGAGATGGGTGTAGCCGTGCTGAAGGATATCGATATCCGTGTGCCCGTCCAGCGCCGCGGCGAGCGCCGGGACGGCCTTCGCGGGGATTACGGCAAGGGCCAATGGCAGGCCGAGATCGGCGCGCAGGGAAACTAGGCGCTCCAGCGCCGGCGTCGCATCGATCGCGTCGTCGTCCCGCCACCAGAATTCAGCGACCCGGCCTGCCGCCGCCCAGGCATCTAGCTCTGCCGATAACCGGTCCCACGCCGTCATCCCGAAATTCCCGCGTGCTTGGCGTGCCAGGCTGCAATCAATGCAGCGCTTCTGTCGGCACCACCGGTATCCAGTCCCGAAGCGTCGGGGGGCGGTGCATCAAGCGCCGCATCGACCGCGGCTGCCAGTGAGGCGGGATCAAGCATGTCTTCGGGAATCCCGCGTATACCGCTGCGGTTTTCGAGCAGGCGCGCCCGCAGCGTCTGTTCCGTCTCCAGCCCGCCCGCATAGGGCACAATCACGCCGCGCGTTCCGGCGGTCATCATTTCCATAACCGTGTTGTAGCCGCCCTGGCTGATAGACAGAATGCAATTCGCCATCAGGGTGGGGAAATCCGGGCGGGCGCGCTCGACAACGACGCCTTCGGGCGCATCGCCGGTAACCGACGCGAAAAGGTCTTCGGGCAAACCATGACCGGCGAGAATGCGCCAGGTCCTGTCCGCTAGGCGGGTTCGCGGCCGGGCGGCCATCGCGGTACGGAACAGCTCCTCGCTGACCGCCCCGCCGCCTGCAGACACGATGACTTCTCCGGTTCCCGGACCGCCGGGCACCTTTTGCGGCATATCGACGACATAGCCGGTATAGGCCACGCGGTCGGCGATCCGGGCTGAATGAGCGAAGGTCTCGTCGAACGGAATCAGTGTCGGGTCGCCGTGGATCAGCACGTGATCGTAATAGGTTTCGACCCAATCGAGCATTTCGGCGACCCGTTCGGGTTTCGCCGGCTCGACCAGAATATCGCGCACCGAGGAGACGATCAGCGGCGGCCGCGGTTGCGCCTGCGCTGCATCAAGGAGCGTCGTAAGCTCGCGCCGCAGCTGACGTCGGCCGAACGGGAACAGCTCGGTTATCACCACGTCGGGCGCAGCCGCGCGATAGGCGGCAAGCAGCATCTCGCAGCGGTTCTCGCGAAACGCATCGTCGATTTCGGAACCGGTCCCGTCGATCAGGATCTTGAAATACTTGTCCGCCGCGCGAACCGGCGGCAGCTGTACAAGCGTCGCCCCGCCGAGATCGAGACCCGGCACATCGTGTCCGCCGGAAACAACAGTGACCGTCATCCCGGCGCGCCTGAAAGCCCGCGCGAGCGTCGCCGTACGTTGCAGGTGCCCGATGCCCAGAAGATGCTGGACCCAGAAGAAAACGCGCGGCTGGCTCACCCGGCGGTGTCCGGTAACAGGCTGATATTCAGTTCGTCGATTTCCAGTGTTCCGTCGGCATGCGCATTGAAGACATGCACGCTGGCCCAGTCCATTTTATGGGGCGGTTTGCCGACCATGCCCCAGTCTGTCGCGAGCGACAGGGCCGCACGAATAACGCCCTGATGACAGACGGCGCCGGTCGGGACACCGGTCTCCACGACGCCGCGCACCCATGCACCGAACCGGTCGCGCAGATCGCGCGGGCTCTCCCCGTTATGCGGACGCAGGTCCAGGCCAAGCGCCGCGCGCCTGTCGACCTCGTCGCCGTAAATGTCTTGCAGCTCGGCCCGCGTATGACCTTCCCAGTCCCCCCAGTCCATCTCGATAATGGCGGGTTCCAGACGTTTGATATCGAGCGACAGCAGCGCGGCCGTTTCTCGTGCGCGGCTGAGCGGGCTGGCGACCCAGTGAAAGTCCCTGTAGGCCTGCGGCACGGCCCAGGCAGAGGCCTTTTTCCGCCCGTCATCCGATAACGGCCTGTCCACCCGGCCCTGCAGGCGATGTTCCTCGTTCCAGTCCGTCGGACCGTGGCGAATGAGTGCGATAGGCGTCATAGAGCGTAGACCTTCGTTGTGGTGTCGTTCTTGTCATCGGAAGAATACCGGCCTGCATAAATTCCGTCAGGTGCATGACAGTTAGACCGGGACGCCAAACCAGGCATCAGGTCATAAAAAGCGCTCTGCATATTCACCCCGAAGCCTCAGGCGGCGTCGCGGCCGGCCGCGGTATCTGCCGCCCCGAATTTCTCGATCAGCCGGTCGATGCCCGCAATAAATGAAAACGTGCCGCGGACACGGGTCTCGCCGCTGCGACCGAGAAAAAGCCGGCGTTCGGGATTGTACGCCAGATCGGCAATCGCCGCCGACAGTGCATCCGGATCCTCCGACGGCACCAATACGCCGGTCTCGCCGTTGACAATCAGTTCCGGGATCGCCGAAACGTCGGTTGCGATGCATGCCAGCGCCTGACTTTGCGCTTCCATCAATACATTGGGCAGGCCATCCCGGTCGCCGTCGTCCCCGACCCGGCTGGCCAGGACGAAAAGATCGGCGCTGCGATACCGTTCGATAACCTCGCCCTGGGGAAGCGCGCCGAACCATTCCACGCGATCGGCGATACCGAGGCGCTCCGCACGGGCGCGCAACTTGTCACGCAACTCGCCCCCCCCGACATGCCAGAGCCGCCAGTTCAGGTCTTCGGGCAAGCGGCCGAGGGCCTCCAGCAGAATATCGTGGCCCTTTTTCTCAACCGCGCGCCCGACACATAAAATTCGCAAGGGATCGGCAGCGTCGCGTCCGTCGCGCATCGGCCGTGCTTCCGGTGCTGCGGGGAAGCGGGAAACGTCGAGCCCATGATAGACGAGTTCGACCCGCGATCCGCTTGAATCAAGCGTTGCGAGGTGATCGCGGGCATAGGCCGAGCATGTCACCAGCCAGTCGCAGGCATCGAGCTTTTCCCGGACTTCCCAGTCGGGTGTGGTCCAGATGTCCTTCGCATGCGCCGACACCGTCCAGCGCCGTCCGGTCATCCCGGCGGCATAGCGCGCAACCGACGCCGGCGTGTGCAGAAAATGCACATGGATGTGATCGATATCTTCAGGCAGTTCGTGCGCCAGAACCAGTGCCTGTCCGAACCGGCGGATGCGGTTGGGCGTCCGGTCGCGCCGCAGGTCGCGCAGCCAGATCTTCCGCGTTTTACGGTATCCCGCCAGCTTTCGCGCCCCGCGCCAGGCGGTGAACACCCGCCAGGGTTCCTGATAGAGATATTCAGGCAGATAGCGCACTTTTGCGACGATCTCGGCGTGGACGGGATGGGTGTGTTTTTCCGTCGGATGGCGCAGGGAAACGATCTCGATATCCATTCCGCGCTGTTCAAGGCCCCGGATTTCCTGGGCGATGAAGGTTTCCGACAGGCGTGGATACCCCTTCACGACAATAGCTGTCCGACCCGTCATTGAGCGTCCTGTCCGTTCATCCGTTCCCGGCGACAGCGGCGATCGATCTGCCCCGCCTGTCACTGAGCCTTCGGGCCAGACGATTTACATTGGGGAGCCCGTCCAGCAGGCCCGGCACCACGACGTCTGACGGACGATTCTGCTGCGGCAGATGGCGAAGCGCCGTCGCCATATCCTGTGCGCGGCGGATACCGTCGTCGGGCAGCATCCGCAGCAGACCCAGTTCCTGGGCCCTGTCGGCGCGAATGTACTGTTCCATTCGCGGCACGGTGCGCGGCACGACCAGCGCCGGTTTGTCGAAGGACAGAATTTCACAGAACGTGTTGTAGCCGCCCATAGCAACAATACCGGCGGCGGCCTGGATCAGGGGCTCGATATTGGCTTCGAACGTTATCGCCTCGACAAGCTTCAGTGCACCGGCGCGGCGGGCAAATTCCGCCTGTTTTTCCTGCTGCATGAACGGTCCGAAGACCAACAGCGCCGGGTAGGGCACGCTCGCATCTGTCTCATAGGCGCGCAACACCCAGTCTACCAGCGCCTCGCCATCGCCACCGCCGCCCGGCGTTACCATCAGATAAGGACGATCAAACGGTATGGCATGGTCCGCAGTCGGCGCGCCACGCGCGTTTTCGCGCTCAAGATAGCCGGTAAACACCATCTTGCGCCGCACCTGCGGCGACAGATCGATTTCCGCGAGCGGATCGCATATCTGTGGCAAGCCGTAGACCCAAATTTCGTCATAGAGGTTTTTCAGCGCCGGCATGACATTCTTGCGTTTCCATTCCGGCGCCAGAAGGGATGGCTCGTCCATCACATCGCGGAGGCCGAGAACCAGCGGAGTGCCGCGCTCCTTCAACATCTCGAGCGTATCCGCGACCTCACCGCGCAGGCCGAGAGGCTCCTTGTCGACGATAAAAATGTCCGGATCGAAAATATCGGCGGTATGTTTGATGATCGAGGCCCGCGAGGCGACGGTCTGGTCTATATCGAGATCGAGGCTATAGGACGTGTAATCGCCGTTGCGCAGTTTTATGACGCCGGGCACACGGACGAAGTCGACACGGCGGCGAAAATCGAAATTACCGATAATCGGCGAGCCGGACAGGATAATGACAGACATATCCGGGTTCTGATCGACCAGCGCATGGGCGATCGCCCGGCAACGGCGCAGATGGCCCAGGCCGAAGCTGTCGTGGCTGTAGATCAGCGCCCGCTGATGGCCTTTCTCAGATATCATCCTGTATCCACTTCGTGATATTCGCTCGAATATCGCACAGCTGGCCGCCACTCCCAACCCGAGATTACCGCTTCCGATTTCGTCCTAGTTTACGAAGTCACGAGCGTCCCCACTGTGACAGGCGTCACTGCGGGGAGAATGGCGGGATCGTATCGTCTTGGATATCGTCTTTGCGTTTTTGCTGTCGGCTGTCGTAAATATCGCGCCAGTCATGTAAAAGCTGAGGACGTATTCTTCTCGGCGCACAGGCGGGCTCCCCGTGGAAACAAGTATTTACCGCTATATCATTCGTTATTCGCTGCGCCGGCAGGTAATGCTGACGATTATGGCGACGGCATCTTTTCCGTTCCTCTATGCGTTCTACGAGCTGCCGAAGCTGATCGTGAACGGCGCGATTCAGGGAAAAAACACCACTTTCCCCACGAGCGTGGCACAAATTCAGTTCGACCAGGTGGAATACCTCTGGCTGCTGTGCGGCGCATTCCTGGCGCTGGTGATCGTCAATCAGGCGTTTAAATACGTCATTAACGTATATGCGGGGATTACCGGCGAGCGGATGCTGCGCCGACTGCGTTTCGATCTTTACGGACGGGTTTTGCGCTTTCCCCTGCCTCAGTTCCGCAAAACATCATCGTCGGAGATCGTCACGATGGTCACCGCCGAGGTCGAACCGCTTGGCGGGTTTATCGGCGATGCGTTCAAGCTGCCGATATTCCAGGGCGGCTACCTGATCGTCATCCTGGCATTTCTGTTCGTCCAGAACTGGTATATGGCGCTGGCGGCGGTGGCACTCTACCCGCTGCAGGGATACCTGATCCCCAAGCTGCAACGTCGCGTAAACCTGCTCGGCAAGGAGCGCGTCCGGCTGGTCCGCCAACTATCCGACAGGATCGGCGAATCGGTCGCGGGCGTTCAGGAAATCCATACCCACAATACCGCGCGCCGCGAACGCGCGGATTTTTCGCATCGGCTTGGCGCGATCTACGATGTCCGTCTTCAGATCTATATCTGGAAATTCATCGTCAAGTTTCTGAACAACACGATCAATCAGCTTGGTCCTTTCTCTTTCTATGCCATCGGCGGCTATCTTGCGATCAAGGGCGAGCTTGAAATCGGCACGCTCATGGCGGCGATCGCCGCCCATAAAGACCTTGCCGCCCCATGGAAGGAACTGCTGAATTTCTATCAACGGCAGGCAGACGCCAGAATAAAGTACGAACAGGTGGTGGAGCAATTCCAGCCCGTGGGCATGTCGGAAGAATCGCGCCAGCTCGACGAACCCGACAGGGTCGAACCCCTGTCCGGCGAAATTTCCGCGTCCAACCTGTCCCTTATTGACGATACGGGTGCTGCCCTCGTCGAAGGCGCGTCGTTCGTCTTGGATGCCACCGCACATATCGCTCTTGTCGGTGGCGGCGGATCGGGCAAGGACGAAACGACCCAAATGCTCGCACGCCTGCTGTCACCCACCGCAGGCACCCTGCGCCTCGGAGGCGAAGCGGCGGAAAGCCTGCCTGAAGCGGTCACCGGCCGCAGGCTCGCCTATGTCGGACCGTCTGCCTACATTTTTTCGACGACGATACGCGATAACCTGCTTTACGGTGTCCAGCACCTGCCGTTACGGGATGCGGAATACGATGACGATGCCCGCCTGGCGACAGAGAAATGGCGCGCCGAAGCCCTCGCCGCCGGAAATTCGGCGGACGACCTCAACGCTGATTGGGTCGATTACGATGCAGTCGACGCGCCCGACGACAAGGCCCTGCTGTTGCGTATTTTCGACACGCTGAAAATGGTCACGCTTGACGGCGATATCTATCAACTCGGGCTGCGGGGTTCGATCGACCCCGCCACCCAACCCGGCCTCGCAGAGCAGTTCCTCAAAGCACGTGCCGAATTTCATGCGCGGCTGACAGATCCGCAAATTGCGGCGCTTGTAGAAGGTTTCGATCCCGACGCGTACAACGAAAACGCGACGCTTGGCGAAAACCTGCTGTTCGGCACGCCGATCGGCGCGGGATTCGATATGGAGCGCCTAGCCGAAAACCCGTGTGTGATTGATCTGCTGGAACGCGAAGACCTGATCAAGGTCCTCCTTGATGTCGGCCAGCAGATCGCGTCCACGATGACGGAACTATTCGCCGACCTGCCGGCGGGTCATCCGTTTTTCGAACAGTTCAGTTTTATTTCGGCGGAGGACCTCCCGGAATACCAGGCCGTCCTGACCCGGATAAACCGTGACGGCATCGCGGCCCTGCGCGCGGAAGAACGTACCATGCTGCTGTCCTTGCCGTTCAAGGTATCGCCCGCGCGCCACCGCCTCGGCGTTATCGACGACGACCTGCAACAGCGCATTCTCAAAGCCCGCAAGGCATTCGCCGACAATTTGCCGGACGAATACCGGGGCATGGTCGAATTCTTCGATGTCGGTGCATATAACGCCGCCGCATCGCTGCAGGACAATATTCTGTTCGGTAAACTGGCCTACGGTCAGGCGCGCGGTGGCGAACGCGTGGGGGAAATTATCGCCCAGGTGATCGACGATCTGGGTCTCCGCGCCGCGGTGATGGAAGTCGGCCTGAGTTTCCATGCCGGCAATGGCGGCGGGCGGCTGTCGGGCGCCCAGCGGCAGAAGCTCGGTATTGCACGCGCCATCCTGAAACGTCCGGACGTGCTGATCCTCAACGAGGCGACGGGCGGCCTGGACGGGGCGGCGCAGAACGCCATCCTTGCAGGTCTCAAACGTGAGTTCGACGGTCGCGGTCTGATCTGGGCGGTGCACCGTCCGTCCATGGCGGCGGAGTTCGACCGCGCCGTGGTGATGAAATCGGGCCGGGTGATCGAACAGGGACCGTTCGAAGAACTGAACCGTGAAGGTACCGCTCTTTATGACCTGATCAAGGCCGAATAGGTTTGGCGCAATGACATTGAAACAGACGACCCGTATGATTTTCACAGACAAGTCCAGGAGAGAGATGTGAGCCTGAACGAAGAGGTCGAGGCCCTACGCAGCGTTCCGCTGTTTGCGAAGATCGAACCGTCCAAACTCAAACTGCTCGCCTTCACCAGCGAACGGCTGACCTTCCCCGCTGGCCAGGAACTGTTTCATCAGGGCGATCCCGGCGATGCCGCCTATATCATTCTCGATGGCCAGGCCGATGTCGTGGTCGATACCCCGAATGGAGAACTCTCCGTCGCAAAGGTCGGCATGAACGACTTCGTCGGCGAGATCGCGATCCTCATCGATGTGCCCCGCACGGCGACGATCCGCGCCGAAACCGACCTGACGACGCTGGCGATTACAAAGGATCTGTTTTTCCGGCTGATCAGCGAATTCCCGGACATGTCCGTCGAAATCATGCGCGAGCTTGCCCACAGGCTGGAAGCCACCACGGCGCAACTGCGCGAAGCCAATAGCGGCAAGTGAACACAAAAAGCGCTGCGCGCCCTGCAGGCGAACGGAGCTATCACAAACAATATGGAACAGACCGATACAGATGAGCAGACTCGATTCCTTTATCCGCCGCGTCTCCGCACAGCGCGACTGCCTCAACATGGCGAAAGACATGATTGCCGACGTGCCCGGTCCGATCCTGGAACTCGGCCTCGGCAACGGCCGCACCTTCGATCACCTGCGTGAGCTGTTCCCCGACCGCGAGATTTTCGTCTTTGACCAGCGCGTCGCCGCGCACCCGGACTGCATCCCGGACGAAGACCATATGATTATCGGCGACGTCACCGAAACCCTGAAAGGAGCGCTGAACCGTATCGGTGCACAGGCGGCGCTTGCCCATTGCGATATCGGCTCCAGCAGGCGTGATCTGAACGCAAAACTGGTCAGCACCATCGCGCCTCTGGTAGACGCGCTGATGGCGCCGGGCGGCCTGGTCTGCAGCGATCAGGAATATTCTGTCAGCAACTGGGAAGCCCAGCCGCTGCCCGAAGGCGTGAATCCGGGCCGGTATTATATTAACCGGGTCACCCGTTAAAACGGGGTCCCGGTTTTACCCCAACTTCACCTGCCGTAACCGCAGCGCATTCCCGACCACCGACACCGATGACAGGCTCATCGCCGCTGCAGCGAACATCGGCGACAGCAGGATGCCAAAGACCGGGAACAGGACGCCCGCAGCAATAGGCACGCCTGCGGTGTTGTAGACAAAGGCGAAGAACAGGTTCTGGTGGATATTCGCCATGGTGGCTTTCGCCAGCAGGCGCGCCCGCACGATGCCGGTCAGATCGCCTTTAACCAGCGTAATTCCGGCACTTTCGATGGCGACATCGGCGCCGGTACCCATGGCAATGCCGACATCGGCCTGGGCCAGCGCGGGCGCATCGTTCACGCCGTCACCGGCCATCGCGACCTTCGCGCCCGCTGCCTGTAATTCCGCAATCAGGGCGCCCTTGTCTTCGGGGAGCAGATCGGCTCGGACGTCATCGATGCCGAGTTTTGCCGCAACAGCCTTCGCGGTGCGGATATTGTCGCCGGTGGCCATCACGATTTTCAGACCGCTGGCATGCAGACGGGCAAGTGCATCGGGCGTTGAATCCTTGATCGGGTCGGCGACCGCAATCAGGCCTGCCAGCACGCCGTCGATGGCGACGAACATGGCCGTTTCTCCTGCGTCCCGGCGCGTATCGGCTTCCGCCGCGATGGGCACCGTGTCGATACCTGCATCGTCAAGCAGCGCCCGGTTGCCCAGCAGAATGCGCTTGCCATCGACCATGCCCGAAACCCCCTTGCCGGTCACAGCATCGAAATCCTGTGCGTCGGACAGGGCAAGGTCGCGATCGGCTGCACCGCTCAGGATGGCCTCGGCGAGCGGATGTTCGGACCCCCGTTCCAGGCTGGCAGCGAGGCGCAGAATGTCGTCCTTGTCCTGACCCGTCGCAGCGACGACCGCAGACAATGCGGGCTTGCCGGCGGTCAGCGTGCCGGTCTTGTCGATGACCAGGGTATCCACCCGGGAAAGCCGTTCCAGCGCTTCCGCATCTCGGATCAGCACACCGGCGCGCGCGCCGCGCCCGGTTGCCGTCATGATCGACATCGGGGTTGCCAGCCCGAGCGCGCAGGGGCAGGCGACAATCAGCACAGATACGGCGACGACCACCGCATAGGCGAGCGACGGTTCGGGGCCCAAAGCGGCCCAGACGGCAAAGGCGACAATCGCGCTCAGCACCACCGCGGGTACGAATATTCCCGCCACCCGGTCGGCAACCTTCTGCACCGGCGCACGACTGCGCTGGGCGGCGGCGACCATGTCGACGATACGCGACAGCATCGTATCTGCACCCACATGGGTCGCTTCCATGATCAGCCCACCGGTGCCGTTCATGGTGGCACCCGTTACGCTATCGCCGATATTTTTCTCGACCGGTACAGGTTCACCGGTCAGCATGGATTCGTCGACCGACGAGCGGCCATCGACCACGACACCGTCAACAGGGATTTTCTCGCCCGGACGGACACGCAAGCGGTCGCCGGTTTTGACTTCTTCAAGAGCGATTTCGACCTCGGTCCCATCGTCTTTTACGAGGCGCGCAGACTTGGCCGCCAGATCCAGCAGGGCGCGCAGGGCGCTGCCTGTCTGTTCCCGCGCGCGAAGTTCCAGCATCTGGCCGAGCAGGACAAGCACGATAATAACAGCCGCGGCTTCGAAATAGACGCCGACCGAGCCATCGGGCTGTCGGAATCCGTCCGGGAAAATGCCGGGCGCAATCGTCGCCGCAACGCTGAACACGAATGCCGCGCTGACGCCGAGAGCGATCAGCGTGAACATGTTGAGGTTCCATGTGATCACGGAACGCACGCCTCGCACCAGAAACGGCCAGCCGCACCACAGCACGACCGGCGTCGCGAGAACCAGTTCGACCCATGCCGCGACAGGTACGTCGCCGAACCCGGAGAGCCAGTCCTTTACGGGAAGACCGACCATCGGCCCCATGGAAACGGCGACCAGCGGCACGGCCAGAACAGCGCCCACGACAAAGCGCCGGGTAAAATCGACCAGTTCGGGGTTCGGACCGGCATCGGCGGGCGGGATGCCCATCGGTTCCAGCGCCATGCCGCAGATCGGGCAGCTGCCGGGACCTTCCTGAATGATTTCCGGGTCCATCGGACAGGTAAACATCGTGCCGGCGGGCGCGTCTTCGGCGGCTTTCAGATGCGCGCCGGACAGATAATGTTCGGGATCGCCGGCAAAACGGTCGCAGCAGCGCTGGCCGCAGAAATGATAGGTTTCGCCATCGTATTCGTGACGCGGTTTCCCCGCAGTCAGGTCCACGGTCATGCCGCAGACGGGGTCCGTGGCGATTTCGATGTCGGTCTGGTCGGTGTTTTCCATAATGTCATGTAGACCCGGGCCGCGTCCCGGGCAAGAGGCAGGGCCCGGGTGTCAGATGTCGATATCCGCCCATACGGGTGCGTGATCCGATGGTTTTTCCCAGCCGCGGGCATCCCGGTAGACGCCTGCATCGGTAACCTTGCCCGCCAGTGCGGGGCTGACCCAGATATGGTCCAGCCGCCGGCCCTTGTCGCTGCCGGGCCATTCACGGTTCCGGTAGCTCCACCAGGAATAGAGCTTCTCGTCTTCCGGCACGATCGCGCGGATCGCGTCGACCCAGCCATGCGCCGCGCGCCAGGCTTCAAGTGCTTCAACCTCGACCGGTGTATGGCTGACGACTTTGAGCAGTTGCTTGTGCGACCACACATCGTTTTCATGCGGCGCGATGTTGAGGTCGCCGACCATGATATGCTGGCTTTTCCCGGGCAGTTTCGCCGACCAGTCGGCCGCTTCCTTCAGGAAGTCCAGCTTGTGGGCGAATTTTTCGTTGATCGCCGGGTCCGGCTCGTCGCCGCCGGCGGGCACATAGAAATTATGCAGGACCGTCTGGTTGCCGATCTCGGCGGCCACGTGTCGGCAGTCATCGCGCGCGCACCAGTCCCGGCTGCCGCCATCCGTCATGGCCGTATTGGAGAGGATCGCAACACCGTTATAGCCCTTCATGCCGCGCACGAGATGCTGGGTAAATCCTGCTTCCGTAATCGCGTCAGTCGGAAAATCCGAATCCTGCGCCTTGATTTCCTGGAGACACAGAAAATCCGGCTGCAGCGCATCGGCGACTTTCTTCAGCGTATCGATGCGCAGGCGAACGGAGTTGATATTCCAGGAAACGATACGCATGCAGGTCGCCTTCGGTCTTCCGGTTATTCGGCGGCGATTGGTTTGCCGGTACGCGCTGCCGCACGCTCTCGGCAGGCGCTGCCGAATTCGCGCCAAAGGGCCAGTGACAATGCATTCTTCTCGAAGCGCCATTCAGCATGCCATTGCACACCGACACAGAACGCCCGGGACGATGTATGACGGATACCCTCGGTGACGCCGTCCAGCGACACACATTCGATTTCGAACCCGGGAGCAAGCTTGTCCACGGCCTGGGCGTGCAGCGAATTGACCATGATTTCGCGCGCGCCGCACAGCTTGTGAAAAAGCCCGTCTTCCAGGGTAACGACCAGATGGCGCTCGCTGAATTTATGCTCGAGGTCGCCCTCACGCGGCATGCGATGATCGTTAAAGCCCTCGACCTCATGGACCCGGTAATGCAGCGAACCGCCCATCGCGACATTGATTTCCTGGATGCCACGGCAGGAGCCGAAGACCGGCACACCCTGTTCGACGCAGGCGCGGATGAGCGGCAACACTGTCTTGTCCCGCATCGGATCGCGGATTTCATCTTCAGGAAACGGCGGGCCGTCGTAATGATGCGGCTCGACGTTCGCGCGGCCGCCGGTCAGCATCAATCCGTCCAGCCGGCTGGCGAGATCGGCGAAATCGTAATCTTCCGCAAGGGCCGGAATTACCATCGGCATCGCACCCGCGCCGTCCGCGACGGCGCGGATATACCGTTCTCCGGCACCGTGCTGCGCCATGGAATGGCTTGGGAGAAAAATCTGGCTCGCGGGGATGCCGACAAGCGGTTTCGGGGAATTTTCAGGCATGGATAATGGCTATCACGTCACCGCACTGGCGGCAATATACATGACCGGGAAACGCCGAATATCATGCCGCGGGTCTCAGTTCGAATTCAATTCGCGTTCGAACTTCGATTCGTCGAAAACAAACACTTCCCCGGGGATCGAGACGTTGAATGCCGGACCGACAAGGCTGACCGAGGTCGAAATACCCTGGACGTCCGTGACGGTCCATTTATGCAGCGCAAGCGGCATATCGGAAAACGTGAGAACGAAACGGCCCGCATCGGGTTCGTCCGTCTGGTACAGAGACACGGAAATCGTCTGCGCCCCCCGGATGACACGCTCGACCGTAATATCCCCGCTGAGGGTGATCCGATCGCGCACCAGGAACGCCGCCGGCGTCGATTTCAACGGCACATACCAGACGGCTTCAAGGTCCGTATCGACATGGGCGAGCCAGTTTCCATTCGCATAGACCTGGATATTCGACGGTTCGATATACTGGAGGCGGAGACGTTTGGGCCGCTCTATATAGATCGTACCTTCCGCTGCGCGGCCGCCGCTGGAAAGCTGCACAAACCTGCTTCGCAGGGAATCGATCGTGTTCAGATAGGCCTCTATTCGCGCGATATCGGCCCTGTCCTGATCCGTGATGCGATAGATTGCCGCCGCGGGCGGGGCAAAGCCTACGATCAAAAACACAGCAACGAGTATGCGGGCAAGGCCGGTCATGATGGGTATATAGGCACGCGACAAGGCAATTGTAAGGCAGCAGGCTCCAGCCACCCTGTTCACATCTCCGCGTTGTCGATATCGCGTGCCAGCACCTGGCGCTTGCCGGCATGGTTGGCGCGGCTGATCACGCCCTCCGCCTCCATCCGCTCGATAATGCGGGCGGCACGGTTATAGCCGATCTGCAAATGACGCTGAACGAAGCTGGTCGACGCCTTGCGTTCACGGCACACAACCTCGACCGCCCGGTCGTACATTTCGTCATCGCCCGACCCGCCGCCGGATCCGCTGCTATCGTCGCCCGAAGGGATGAAGGGACTTTCGTGATCGCCCTCGGTGACCTCGTCGATATAATCGGGCTCCGCCTGCGTCCGAAGGAAACTGACGACCCGCTCGACGGCCTCATCCGATGCAAACGGGCCATGGACGCGGCTGATCCGCCCGCCACCCGCCATATACAGCATGTCGCCCTGGCCAAGCAGCTGTTCGGCGCCGCCCTCACCGAGGATGGTGCGGCTGTCGATCTTGGACGTCACCTGGAAGGAAATCCGTGTCGGGAAGTTCGCCTTGATCGTGCCGGTGATGACATCGACGGACGGACGCTGTGTCGCCATGATCACATGAATGCCCGCGGCACGCGCCATCTGTGCGAGGCGCTGGACCGCGCCCTCGACCTCCTTGCCCGCGACGAGCATCAGGTCGGCCATTTCATCGACGATCACGACGATATACGGCAGCGGATTCATGTCGTAAGCCTGCTCTTCGTAGATCGGTTCGCCGCTGTCGGGATCGAAGCCGGTCTGGACCGAGCGCATCAACGTCTCGCCTTTCTTGGCGGCTTCGGTGATCCGCTGATTGTATCCATTGATATTTCTGACGCCGAGATTGGGTATCGCGCGATACCGGTTTTCCATCTCGCGGACGGCCCAGCGCAGGGCGACCACCGCCTTGGACGGATCCGTGACCACCGGTGACAGCAGATGCGGGATACCGTCATAGACCGACAGTTCGAGCATCTTCGGATCGATCATGATGAACCGGCACTGCGCCGGCGTCAGCCGGTAAAGCAGCGACAGGATCATTGTATTCACCGCCACGGACTTGCCGGAACCGGTCGTACCTGCGATCAGCAGATGGGGCATCCGCGCCAGATCGACCATGCTGGGTCCGCCGCCGATATCCTTGCCGAGAACAAGTGTGAGCGCACCTGTATGTTTTTCGAAATCCTTGGATTCGACCAGTTCGCGGAGCGTTACCAGTTCACGGGATGCATTCGGCAATTCGATGCCGATAACGTTCTTGCCGGGGACCACGGCAACACGTACCGACACCGCACTCATTGACCGCGCGATATCGTCGGCGAGGCTGATGACGCGCGATGACTTGGTGCCGGGCGCCGGTTCAAGTTCGTACAGGGTGACCACTGGCCCCGGGCGCACCTTGACGATACGGCCGCGGACGCCGAAATCCTCAAGTACGGATTCCAGAAGCCGGGCATTTTCGGACAGGGCGCCCTCATCCTGCTTGTTCTGGCCATAATCCTCTGGCGGCTCGTCAAGAACGTCGAGCGGCGGCAGCGTGTATTCGCCGGTATCGAGATCAAGCCGCCGCTGATCGGCTTCGGCAGCGCGTTTGCCCGCCGCCGGTTTCTTTCGCCTCGGCGCGACAATCTTTTTCTTTTCCGGTTTTTCATCCGGATCGTCGTTACGACCGCGCGGCGCGCGCAGCTTCGGTTCCCGGCGGCGGCTCCCGTAAGGATCGGCTTCAACCGTTTCCGGTTCGACCTCCGCATCAGGAAAATCGTGCACCCGGCTGTCGCAAGAAGCCGGAAGGCGCATACGACGGAACAGGGACCACGACGCGCCGCTGACCCGCTGTGCCATACGTCCCGACCAGCGGCCGCCGGACAGGCCGGCTCTGGCCGTACTGCCGCCAAGCTGACCGACGCGCCGGATATTGATAATCCATTCATCGCGGCTCAGACCGAGGGTCAGGGCGAATGACAGGATCGCAAGAATACCGAGGCTCAGGGAGACCGGCCACAGCGGACTGCCGAGGCCGGCGGCAAGGGCGCCGATGTCGGCAAACAGGACCGAACCGGTGATACCGCCGAGACCGATTTTCAGCGGCCAGAATGAAGGCGCATCGATTGCGGCAAGCGCAATCGTGGCAAGGAGCAGGGTCGTCGGCAACGCCGCAAGCCTGAGCCAGATCCGGCCCATCCCGCGATGGGCGCCGATCCGCCAGCCCCAGACCATCAGGACAAGGCCCGGCAGAACCGCGGCGGCGCCAATGCTCTGGATCAGGAAGTCCGCAAGCCATGCGCCGCTGGAACCCAGCGGGTTGAGAGCCTCGCGGGCAACCGAGTGGTTCCACGAGGGATCGGAGGAGTCATATCCAACAACCGCGACGCTGAGACCCAACCCGCATAGGAAAACGAGAATGCCCACAATCTCCTGGAGACGGCGGCGCAGGAATTCATGCATTTCCGGAGACAGGAAGGCAGAGCGTCCGGCGTTTCGGGTTCGGCTGGCCATGATTTACTCCCGTTTACAGTACTTTGGTGATACGCGTCAGCGCTTCACGGGTGGTTTCCAAGTCGTGCACAAGCGCCAGCCGGATATAACCGGCGCCGGGATGATGTCCGTTCGCTTCGCGCGCGAGATATTCGCCGGGGATAACGCGGATGCCGGCTTCGGCCCACAGCGCGCGGGCGGCTGCTTCGCCATCGCCGACGGAAAGCCAGAGATAGAAACCGCCCTCGGGGCTGTAATATCCGTACTTTCCGCCGAGGATTTCCGCAGCGGCGACGTATTTTTCCGCGTAGATCGCCCGATTGGCAATGACGTGCTCCTCATCGGACCAGAGGGCCGATGCGGCGGCGAGCAGGGGCAGCGGGGGCGGTGCGCCGCCATAATCCCGCAGGCGGGCAAATCGGCGGATCAGGTCTCTGTCGCCCGCGACAAACCCCGACCGTAATCCGGGCGCGCTTGAACGTTTCGACAGGGAATTCATGACCGCGACATTGCGCATCGCTTCGAATCCCCCATCGCCCAGCGCGGCGCAGGCCTCTGCGGCACCGGTCGGCGGCGCACCGTAATAAAGTTCGCTGTAGCATTCGTCGGAGACCAGGAGAAAATCGTGCGCACGGGCGAGGGCGACGAGTTGCTTCATGGTGTCCAGCGAAGCGATGGCGCCCTGGGGATTGGCGGGAGAGCAGTAATAGGCAAGCGCCGTCCGCTCGAGAATTTCCTCGGGAAGCGATTGGAAATCGGGCAGGAAGCCGTTTTCACGGTCGGCCGGCACAAAGACCGGTTCCGCGCCGGCCATCACGGCGGCGCCCAGATAGACCTGATAGAACGGATTGGGCATCAGTACGATGGGCTTCCGGCCGTTCTTGGTTTCGGGCACGGCAGCGAGCGCGATCATGAAAAGCGCTTCCCGCGTCCCCGATACAGGGATCACCATGGTTTCCGGGTCGATCATTTGAGCCGGCAGGCCATACCGCCGCGTCAGCCAGCCGGCAATCGCCGCCCGCGCCGGCTCCGTACCTCGCATCGGCGGATACTTTGACCAGCCGGCGGTTTCCCGGGCAACTGTCTCGGCAAGGAAAGCCGGCGGCGCGTGCTGCGGCTCGCCCAGGGATAAAGGTATAGGGGTGACACCTGCCGGCGGCTCAAGCGTTCTCAGAAGGGCACGCAGCCTGTCGAAAGGATAATCTCCCACTGCATCCATGCGGGCGTTTAACGGCATTCGCGACCTGCCCACAGAATTGATGCGTTCGTTGTCATAATCACTTCATTAGTCATGGTTTGCGTCGTCGCCGCCATCTTCATCCGGACCCGACACTCCCTGTCTCAGGACGAATTGAGAACAAATCATAAAAACAACTCAGTCCGAATGACTCAGAGCCTTCCGACGCTTCTCTCAGATTCTACATCATCATGTGCAGCTAAGATACTGGTCTACAAGAGGTGGCGTGATTCGTTTGATTCCGGGTTCGTAACGAACATTTGCGGAACATTTGACAGGACGATATCCGGTAATCGTTGTTTATCAGGGGGATAGGGCATTTCAGGACTGGACGCCATCTGGCGGCGCTCAAAAAAACCGCCCCGCAGGGCGGCGGGGCGGTTGTCTCCCATATTCGCGGCGGGAGGGATGCGGCGCATGTCGGCAGAACTGCGCCGCCTCGGTTCACCGGAGACCGAACGGATGGCAGTGCGCCCGGTCTCCGGCTCGTGACCACCCCGGCGTGGCGCGCCTAAGGGTGGGACACTTCATCACCCCGCCCGGCTGTGCCGGGCGGGGGTTTTCGATAAGTCAGCCTCTGCTTCCGAACTCGGGATAGGCTTCCAAACCAAGTTCGGCTTTGTCGAGCCCGTCCATTTCAGCTTCCTCATCGACACGGATGCCGATGGTGACCTTCAGGATCATCCAGACAATCAGGCTGGAGACGAACACGAAGGCGCCGATGGCGACGATGCCGATGAACTGGGTAACGAGCGACCCGGATCCGAAGATACCGACTGCAAGCGTGCCCCAGATACCGCAGACGAGATGAGCGGAGATCGCGCCCACGACGTCATCGATCTTGAGCTTGTCGATCAACGGAACAGCAATCACGACAAGCGCACCACCGATACCGCCGATCAGCATCGAGTAGGCATGCTGCTGGAGGTCGGGGCCGGCCGTGATGGCGACAAGCCCGCCAATCGCGCCGTTCAGACACAGCGTGAGGTCCATCTTCTTGAACATCAGCTGGGTGAGGATCATCGCGGCCACCACACCTGACGCTGCAGCCAGGTTTGTATTGACGTAGACGATAGCGATTGCCGCCGCATCGGCCGCAGAGCCGAGCGCGAGCTGCGAGCCGCCGTTAAAACCGAACCAACCGAACCACAGGATAAATGTGCCAAGCGTTGCCAGGGGCAGGTTTGCGCCGGGCATCGGGTTGACCTGTCCATTGGCACCGAACTTGCCCTTGCGCGCGCCGAGCACGAGGGCACCGGCAAGTGCCGCCCAGCCGCCGGTCGAATGAACCAGCGTGGATCCCGCAAAGTCGGAGAAGCCCATTTCACCGAGCCAGCCCGCACCCCAGACCCAGGAACCCTGGATCGGATAGATGATGGCGGACAGGACGACCACAAAGATCAGGAACGGCCAGACCTTGATCCGCTCGGCAAGCGTACCCGAAACGATCGATGCAGCAGTTGCGACGAATACCATCTGGAAGAACCAGTCGGACATCGACGAGTAGGTCGAATCGGCAAGCACTGCGGCATTCGCCGCCGCTTTGCCGGCATCGTCTGCATTAAGCAACGCAAGTTCCGCGGGCGCTGGGTTGTAAAGGAATTCAAATGCGCCGATCCACCCCTTGTCGACGTCGGTATACATCAGCGAGTAGCCAATGATGTAGAACATCAGACCGGCAATGGAGTACAGCGCAATGTTTTTCAGGCAGATCGCCGCGGTATTTTTCGCCCGGACGAGTCCCGATTCGAGCATCGCGAAACCGGCGGCCATGAACATCACAAGGACGCCGTGGACCAGGAAAGAGAATGTGTTGAAAACGAAGGCGGTTTCTTCACTCACAGCCGCTTCCGCCTCGCCAATGCCAACGACCCCCATCATCGCCAATGTCACCGCAATCGCCGCGGTTTTGATAAATCTTTTCACAGTAATGCTCCCTTAAAGCGCTTCGTTGCCAGACTCGCCGGTGCGGATGCGAACCGCATTGGTGAGTTCCTGGACAAAGATTTTTCCGTCACCGATCTTGCCGGTATTCGCCGATTGCTGGATCGCTTCAATCACCTTTTCGGCAGCAGCGTCATCGACAGCGATATCGATTTTTACCTTCGGCAGGAATGCAATGGTGTATTCGGCGCCGCGGTAGATTTCCGCCTGCCCCTTCTGGCGTCCGAAGCCTTTGACCTCGGTGACCGTCATACCTTCGATGCCGACATCCGTCAGAGCTTCGCGGACATCATCCAGTTTGAACGGCTTTATAATTGCCGTAATCAATTTCATGCCCCTGTACCTTCCGTTGTTGTTGTCGTCGTGTTTCGAAAAAAGTAATCCGGGGCCGCCACTGGCGGCCCCGTTTCGTCAATCAGAAAGAGCGGGAAACGCTCATCAGAACCATGCCGCAGGCATCGCTGCATTCGGAGCTGCTGAGATCGGTGTCGGACCAGGTCAGATTTACATCGAATCCTGCGATATTGACCGTGCCGCCAATGCTGTAATCAACGTAGTCGGGCTGTCCGAAAGCAGTGTTGTTTTCGATGTACTGTTTCGCAACATGCGCCGAAATCGTCAGGTACTTTCCGACAGGCACGTCCACCGCAAGCTTCGGATAATATGCCGCGCCGCTCTCGCCGAAGTACTCAGGCGAGTAGTTGAGGCTGGCTGTCGCAGTCGCAACACCGAAATCGTAGGACAGCGCGCCCTGGGCTTCGACGAAGTCGTAATTCAGGGAACCCGCCGCGCCCGGATAGCTGTAGTAGATAAAGCCGACGTCCCAGCTGAGTCCTGAACTGCCGATGCTGCCTGTCAAACCACCGTAGTAGTCGATCTCGATGGAAGCGCCATCGACGCCTGAGGCCTCGTTGAAATCAACGTTCGAACCCCAGACTCCCAGGTAAACCCCGATGCCCGTACCCTCATCGACGGTGGCAGACCAGTCAAAGCCGCCCTGTAGTGCCGGTACATCGTCGGTTTGCGAAATACCGCGGAAGTAGTATTCCGAGTGAAGGCCGATATTCGCGGAGAATTCGCCGGGAATGGACGAGCCGGCAATAAGCGGTTCCGCCGCCTGAGGTGCCGACAAAGTTATAAAAGCTGCAGTTATGCCCGCCGCAGTACTTTTGAGTAGCTTTTGCATTTTCATGTCTCCAGTGTGTGCCGTAGAGATTTTGCCATCTTTGGTGCCATCGGCAGGGGTGTAGCAATAACCGTGCCAACGGGCATTAACATTTTATAAACTGCTTAAATAACTGTTAAAGTTAGGAAAAATGGCGTTGGTCATCGCGCAGAAATACGATTTGCGGACGGCCCAGCCCAAATATTGCGCTTTTATTATGCATTTTTGCTATTTTGATGAATTTATAGACAATGCGCTGATCTGTCGCTGGACAGGCTGGCCGTCGCGCGCCATCTTGAGTTGATGAAGAAAAATTCGTTCGACGTGGTCGTCGTGGGCGGCGGCATGGTGGGGTTAAGCCTCTCCCTCGGGCTTGCCCGGGCGGGTGTGCCGGTTGCCCTGATAGAGCGGGCCAGGCTTTCCGATATGGCTGCGGCGCAGTTTGACGGTCGCGGTTCGGCTATTGCCGCGGGCTCGCAGCGCATTCTGGATGGCCTGGGCCTTTGGGACCGCGTCGCGGATCAGGCCGAGCCCATACTCGAAATACGGGTCGCCGACGGCTCCTCTCCCCTCTTCCTTCATTACGACCATAAGGAGATCGGCGGCGGGCCGCTCGGCTGGATTGTCGAGAACGCCGTTACCCGGCGCGCTCTTGCGGCGGCGGCGGAAGAGACCAGCCTCCGGATATTCGACGGCACCGAACTTGCCGGCTGCATTTTCGGCGAAGACGCAGCCGCGCTGGAACTGGCGGATGGACAAAGAATCACGGCGCGGCTGGTTGTCGCCGCAGACGGGCGCGACTCCCCGCTCCGCGCCGCCGCCGGCATCGATGCGGTTCGCTGGCATTATCCCCAGACCGGAATCGTCTGCGCGGTGCATCACGAGGTGCCGCATCACGGCATCGCCCAGGAGCATTTTCTGCCGGCCGGTCCTTTTGCGATTCTGCCGATGACCGAAAACCGCTCGTCGATCGTCTGGACGGAACGGAATGATCTGGCGCCGGCCATTCTCGCCCTGGACAATGAAGCCTTCGCCGACGAATTGCGTCGCCGTTTCGGCCACTTTCTGGGCAGGATCGATATCGGGCCGACGCGCTGGTCCTACCCGTTATCGGTGGTCCATTCGAAACGCTATATTGCGCCTCGGCTGGCGCTGGCGGGTGATTCCGCGCACGCCATCCACCCGATCGCGGGACAGGGTTTCAATATCGGCCTGCGCGATGTTGCCGCCCTTGCTGAAGTGATCATGGACACGCTCCGGCTCGGTCTCGACCCCGGCGCCATGACGGCGCTCGAACGCTACGAACGCTGGCGCAAACCGGACAACATGATGATGATCGGCGTCACCGACATCCTGAACCGCCTGTTTTCCAATGATATTACGCCGCTGCGCATCGCCCGGGACATCGGCCTTGCGGCTGTCGATCAGATGCCCCCCCTGAAGAAAGTCTTCATGCGCCATGCCATGGGGCTGATCGGCGATCTGCCCCGTCTTACCCGCGGCGAGCCGCTCTGAATATCACGCGACGGACCGAACAGGCCGGCCGGCCATAACGTGATCCTGCATTGGATTCAGGGGTCCCGGCTCAGCCCGGCGGCTTCCAGTGCCGCAACGAATGCAGGCCAGCGAACATCCTGCTCAGCGCCGAGCTGATAAAGATAACGCCACGAAAATATGCCGGTGTCGTGCAGGTCGTCGAAAATGATACGGATGGCGTAATTGCCGACCGTTTCGACATCCGCGATGCCGACATGCCGCCGGCCGGCCACCAGAACCTTTTGTCCCGGCCCATGCCCCTGAACCTCGGCAGAGGGACTCTCGACACGAAGGTATTCCGCCGGCAATGAAAAGGCGGCCCCATCGTTAAAGACGATGTCGAGGGATTTTTCGGCACGCCGGACCTTTATATCGGTCGGCCATGGCCCGGTATTGTTATCCATCCCCGGCGTCAGGAAGACGCATCGAGCTGGCGCGCCTCGTCAACGAGCATGATCGGAATGCCGTCTCGGATCGGATAGGCGAGCTGTGCCTGCTTGCTGACCAGTTCCTGCGCATCCCGATCGTATGTCAGCGGACCCTTGGTCAGCGGACAAACGAGTATTTCAAGAAGCTTGGGATCGATTCCCGTTTTTTCGTCGCTCATATTCTGCATCCGGTGGCTGGTTATCAGTTTCTGTGGAGATTCGCGGAATCATCGTTCGCCGCGAGCGACATCTCAAGCAATGCGACCATCACGTTCGCCCTGTCGGCCAGGGTCGGGGCTTCCAACAGGGCCTGCTTTTCGCTCGGCTGGAAGGGACACATCATCGCAAGCGCATTGACCAGACGGTCGGTGGCTGTCTCTTTGATGGCGTCCCAGTTCGCATCGACCTTGTTGACCTCGAAATAGCCCTTCAACGCGCGCAGCATTCTGTCCCGGCTCATGCCCGCACCGGTTTCTTCCGTGAGATCGTTCCGGTATGCGGACCATTCCGGCACAACCACACGGTAGCCGTCACGCAGCGGCAGTTCTCGGGCGATATTGAAGCGGATGAACCCGGTCAGCGTGATGAGATAACGGCCGTCCTCCGATTCGTTGAACGATGTAATGCGCCCGGCACAACCGGTCCGGTAAATCTCCGGCTGGTCGCCTTCATTCGGACCTTTGGGCTGCACCATACCGATCATCCGGTCGCCGCCAAGCGCTGCGTTGATCATGTTCAGATAGCGGGGCTCAAAAATATTCAGCGGCAGTTTTCCCTGCGGAAGAAGCAAAACGCCGGTGAGGGGGAAAACCGGTATCTCCCCGGGCAGGTCGTCAAAAAGAGGGTCGAAAACCCCGGTCATGAAAAAAGAACGGCCGACATTTTGCGGCGACCGGCAATCGTCGCTTCGTCGGTCGGGCTCATCGTGTCGAAGAATTTTATGAGCTGCTGTCGCGCTGCGTCCTCATTCCACGTGCGATCGATTTTCATGCTCTCTACCAGATGATCTATGGCCTCTTCGCGGCGACCGGACCCAAACAGGCCGACCGCAAGATCAAGACGCGCCTGATGATTTTTCGGATCGGCGGCGACTGCCTCTTCAAGGAGCGATAAATCGCCGACAGCCTCGCTCTGCCGCGCCAGGTCAAGCGCCGTCTGCGCCGCGGCGACGTCAGGATGATCCCTCTGATCTTCCGGTACCTGTGCCAGGATCTCCGATGCCTGATCCAGTTCGCCAAGCCCGACGAGCGCGCGCGCGAGCCCGCCCAGACCGTCAACATTGTCTGGCGCGTGGCTGACCACCTGACCGTAAATCCCCGCAGCGCCTTCAAACTGCCCGGCAAGAAGCAGTTCGCCGGCCTGCGCCAACGCATCGGCCAATGGATCATGCCGGGTGGTCCCCGCCGCCTCTGCAAGCTTGTCGACGAACGCCTTCACCTGGCTTTCCGGCTGAGCGCCCTGGAATCCATCCACAGGCTTGCCGCCGACAAAACCGTAAACTGTCGGCACTGACTGGATACGCATCTGCTGCGCAAGAGCCTGATTCTGATCGATGTCGATCTTCGCCAGGATGACCGCGCCGCCCGCCTCTCGCACCACTTTTTCAAGTGTCGGCGTGAGCTGCTTGCAGGGACCACACCACGTAGCCCAGAAATCGACGATGACAGGAGTCGTCATTGAAGCTTCCAGCACATCCCGCTGGAATGTCTCCATCGTGACGTCCTTGATTACATCGCCCGCTGCCGCGCCGCCCGCGGCGGCGCCTGGATTGATCATCTGTTCCATATTTCTTGCCCTGTTTTCGAAAACCGTGCCGTTCAGGCTTTCGCGTATTCTGAAAATGGCTCCTCAGGGGCACTCTGACAAGGCTTTTGGGCCGTTTTTTAAGGGCTTTTCAAGCTTCCCGGCGACCGCCAGGGTTGGAGAAGCTGCCTGATGGGACGATAGGAGGCCCGGACCGACCCGGCGCACCGGCTCTTCCGGCACAAGCCGTGCAAAAAGGAATTTCAAAGACCTCTTGCCATCGCGGGGCCACCCTCATATATATTGCGGCGCTTTCTCAGGATGCGGGTGTAGCTCAGGGGTAGAGCGCA